>Ga0256845_1000849_pt1 | contig 26347 bp, 24 predicted proteins | sample RiftiametaG_FD_189101 | JGI IMG/M metagenome (GOLD analysis project Ga0256845, IMG submission 189101) | Tube worm associated microbial communities from hydrothermal vent at the East Pacific Rise, Pacific Ocean - Riftia | ecosystem: Host-associated > Annelida > Integument > Unclassified ... | reverse complement strand
ACTCTCATTTAAACTATCGAACCCTCTGAATAACCCAAAGAATCCCCTTTGTTTCAAATAGTATAGCAATAAAAAATAAAGTCTTTCATTTTTAGCTATTTTTCTTTGAAATATCCTCTAAATATTGTGATATATTTGAAATAAAGTACCTATTTGGGTACCTTTTATACCATTTTACATCTCTATCCATACCTTTCTATCAGTTTGGGCACTCTTCGTAGATTGGCACAAGCAGCGATGAGATTAAAATGTTCCTGATTTTTCTCTAAACCTAAATACCTGCAGGTTCTAAAATTCATGTGATGTTTCATAAAGGCAAATGGCAGTTCAACCAAACCTCTAAGCTTTGCAAAGCGTTTATTGTTTCTTGTTTGTTTGGCTCTGAGTTTAGATTGACCTCGTACTCTTCTCTCCACGATACCGTTAAAAATACCTTTCTCTCTCAGTTTTACTTTTCTCTTTTTGGACATATATCCACTGTCTGCAAAGATAGCTTTATCTTCATTCTCTGTAAGTACATCAAACTGTGTACTGTCATGTGTTGATGCCGTGGTAGCGATTACTTTTTTGATTACGCCATTGGTATCGGTTGCAATATACATTTTATGTTCGTGATGTTTCTGTCCTCTTTTTGAGGTATAGGTAGCTTCTTTATCATGGGCTTCATTAGAGATGACATTACCTTTGTCATCTTTTCTTCTTTTTGGTTCTGGGCTATGTATCAGTGTGGCATCTACCAGTGTGCCTTCATTCAGGATCAAATGCTTTTTTATCATCATCTCTTTAACTTCATCAAAGATACGTGAGAGTAGTTTCTTTTTTATGAGTTTATTTCTGAATTTACAGATAGTAGTTTCATCAGGTATCGTATCTTCATCTTTTATATCAAGGAACTTTCTAAAAGAGATCCTATCGTGAATCAATTCCTCTGTCATTGGATCACTTAAGCTATACCAACTTTGCAGGAACAGTGAACCTAAAAGTATTTTTGTAGGGGTTTGTGGTCTACCACCTTTCTTTCCTGCTTCTGGATTATAGACACCTTCTTCAATAAGTATGACTACCAAGTGTTCAAAGGGAATAATATCTTTCATTTCATTTAAGAACTTCATACTTTTTTTACCGCCCTGGTATTGCATAGCATGATCGAAAAAACTTAGTTGCATAGGACTTTTCCTTAATAGATATTTGTTCCTCTTGATATATCTATTTTAGCTAAATTCCTGTTTTAGGTGGTTTATGTGGGTTTATCAGAGGGTTCAATAGACTGTAGTAAGTAGATCACAACCGGTATAGAGTGTAAATTCTTTTACACCACGCACTAAAAAATCAACAACCCCGACCCAAGGGTGCGGGGTATGACTCGGATTTAAATTTATTGGCGAGACGTGACTCACGATAAATTATATTCTATAGGCGATTTTGGAATTGACCCAAGGGTCGGGGAATTATTCCCGACTAGATTCAAACTCTTGGATAACATCAAGCCCTAGTTTACGTGCATGTGCTTCGTAAGAACGTGGGTTTATCTGATTGACAAAAGTCACGAGTATCGGATAACGCTTTGCCATATGTCCTAGTGAAAAGTTAAATATATCTTTTAGTACTTCTGTACCACGTACACGTTTGTCTATGCAGATAGGACCATACTGGTAGCTGTTATCTACAGAGAGTGTTTGCCCCATATACTCTAAATTTGGCAACTCTTTTATCATGTGTTGAAACATCACCCATTTAGACCAAAACTGCCATGATGCAGCCATAACATACGCCAACACTTCATCCCCCTCTTTAGCTATGAACAAGCCCTGCTCTTGCTCTATAAGCTGTGTAAGTTCTTCTTTTGTAAATGCTGTGGTAACAAAACCATCTTTTTTGTCTTCCTCAGCTATGGTATCTACTTGGTACTTTGCATGTAGTTTTAGTGTGGCTTCTATGTCACTAAATTCGGCTATTTTATAGTGCATTTACTCTCCTTAATTGTTTTATCATCAGTTTATCGTTGGCAAATTCTTATAATACTCTACTACCCTATTGTCTACATTCACAACCCTACGTAAATACTGTGTGATATCACCTTTATTAAAATCTAACTTCAGGTTTTTAGGGTTAATGGCACGTGAAATAGCTACATAAAACTGGGAAGGAGCGAAGATATTATCTACGTTACATACAAGGTTATCTATACTCATACCTTGACTCTTATGTATGGTTACAGCGTAGGCTAGTTTAAGCGGGAACTGAGAGAGTGTAGCAAGGCTTATGGTTTCTATGGTTCCATCTTCTTTAGCTAACATATCTACTAAGTCAAACTCATGTCGTTCTACTCGAACATACTCTTCTTCTTTTTCTACTATAAGATGATTATCTTCTATCTTTCTAAGTATCCCTCTTTCACCATTGACAAATTTACCCCATTTATTGACAGTAAAGAGTATAGGTACACCAACTTTGAGTGTCAGTTGTTCACTTATGGGAAGCATATTTTTCCATCCTGCTAACTTTTTCTCATGTACAGAACCAAACATTTCTATATTTGCAAAAAGTATGGTTTCTTCTGATTCTAGTTCATTAATCTTGGCTCTGTTAGTCTGTTCTACTTCCAGATTACGTCCATAAAGAAAGGTAGGCTCTTTTTCCATTTGTTCATTGTTCCAAAGCCTTGTCATATATGCTATAACCTCTTCATCACACTCGCCCCTACGGACTTTAGAGAGTATATGTGTAAACTCTGCATCTGTGGTACGTTTCATTTCGGTCAGCTCTATCACCATCAAGTCAAACCTATCCCAAGCCATAGACTCAAAGGCATAAAGTTTATTTCCAAAAACATCATTTCTGTTATTATGTTTTACCACAGGAGGAAGCTGAAAGAAATCTCCCACAAAAAGTACCTTACCTAAGTACCCATAGTTATTAAGTCTATAGGCTATCATATCTAGTAAATCAGTACTCACCATAGAAATTTCATCGATGATGATAAGATCTGTAGCTTTCAGTATTTTTTTTAAGTCCATAAGACGTTTCTTCGCACGTTTATCACTTTGATTGAGGTCATCAAAATTAGAAGCTATACCAAAAACAAAGAAACTATGTACAGTAAACCCACCAATGTTTACCGCACTCACCCCTGTTGAGCCTAAAGAGACTACTTGCTTTGCACGGTTACGATAGTCTTTGATAATTTTATTAGTAATGTAGCTTTTTCCTACTCCTGCTCCCCCTGTGAGAAAAACATTGGAGTGTTTAAGTGCCTCAAGTACATCAGTTTTATCTGCCAAACCCAGCCCTATCTATACGTCCACTTTTACATCTACTTCGCGTTGACTTACCTCTTTTTAACAATGTAGATAAATCATCACTACCACTTCCAAGATGCAACCATAGTTCAGTGACAAGACCTCTATTACACTGTAACGAGACTCGATTACCAGCACCTCTACCAAAACTTTTATCTGCCACTATCTGTACCTGTCTAAGTGTGATTTTTTTACCTATGTTTTTAGTAAAAAACTTCCCTAATGCAGAATTGTTCACTTGTCTTACCAGACTCACTGCATCTGCATAATATTGGTCTGCATTCGTTCCATAACAGGTACCATGTTTTATCCACTCATGCTTATGTAAATTAGAATTAAACCCAGGCATTACTGATTTAAGTGCAGATTTTGTACTACTACTTAGCCCTAAACTTTTCAATTTATGCCATTTTTTATTTTTATCTATATATCTATCGTTACTACTTACATTACAATATACATTATGTCTAGGTTGTGGCCATAGTCCATGCAGCACAAAAGACTTTTCTGAAGGCTTTGAACGAATAAGAGAACCTAAACCTCTTTTACACTCTTTCTTATAGCGATGTGTCTCACAAAAAGCATTGTGCCAAGAGAGTGCCAAGAGATTTTGTTTAGAAGATGTTCTTTTTTTATTAAAACTCTTTTGAGATTTTTTAGCCATATTTTTATCGGCACGAGAGAGTTCATCTTCTATATTAATACTTTTATGTGATGAAGTATTGTTTTTAACTATAGGTTTGGGTGTAACTGTTTTTTTATTTCCAGGGTACAAAGGCGAATCTCGTAGTGGTCTCAATGTCAAACAATCATCATCTACCCAACGTTGTACAGGTGTTGCACCTTCAACTTTAAGAAGATACTGTCCTTTATGATGTTTAAGCATTTCATAGGTTCTATCAAGTTTAAGTACTTCATGTCCTCTATTTTTTGTATGTTTAAGATTATTAAAAAGTTCACACTCATTTTTAGGATAAATATCCATGTTTGCCATTACACCTAGTGTCAGAAGTAATGAAAGTAGTACTAATCTCATAAAAAGTATCCTTGATTTTTTGATGTATTATACCTTTAGTTTATAAATGATTACGATATGATTTACTATGATTTTTAATACCCCAAACACACACCCAAAAACTTTTGGGAGTAAAAGAAAAGCACCTTGCCACCACTCAAAACGTCGTTCAAACATGATGCTCAATCCTTTACAACTCAAGCACCTAAACCGTATGGATGAAAGTAAGGCAGATATGATAACTCTTAACCTTGAAGATGCCATTGCACCTAGCCGTAAAAAAGAAGCTCTACATAACATTGCCTTGTTTCTCTCACATATGGAGTCCTCAAATAGTTTTATTATCGTGCGTACCAATCCTTTACATGAAGGTGGTGCCGAGGAGATAGCTTTTTTAAATGATTTCTCTTTCGATGCTATACGTGTAGCAAAAATCAAACATCAAACTGAAGTTGCACAAGCTCTTACACTACTCTCTGAAGAGAAAGAGCTACATATCTCGCTAGAGACAAAAGAGGCTTTTGAGAACCTAAGTTCTTTACGCATAGATGAGCGTCTAACCGTTGCTAATTTAGGTATCTTAGACTTACTCACTTCTCTTGGGTTACCACAATCTATAGTCACCCCAAACAATCCTACTATAGACTATATTCTCTCCAAATTTCTTGTTGATTCAAAAACAGCTGGCATGCACCCTATATCATTTATGTTTCAAGAGTACAACGACACATATACTTTCAAAGTATGGTGTGAACGTGAGAAGATGATGGGCTTTGAATCTAAGGCCTGTATGGGACCAAAACAAGTAGCTATTGCCAATGAGGTCTTTGGAGTAAATCAAGATACCATCAAAAGAGCCAAGCACATTAAAGAAGTATTTGAACATAATGCAGAAAACAGTATCAATGGCTTTATGGATGACAAATACGGCTTTATAGATGAACCCATTTATAGGGATGCTTTATTGATATTAATGTAGGGTATTGTACCCTTACAACAGCAAATCAAAATGACACAACACCTAAGAAGGAAAAAGATTGAAAATATTTAAACTACTATTACTCATTTCTCTACTATTGAGTACCTTATCTGCCAATGATGACAGAGCACCTATACCCTATGATTTTTTAGCAAAAAAAGAGGTACAAAAATTCATAAACATGATGGTAAAAAAGCACCATTTCAAACGCTCTTACATGACTTCTGTACTAAAAGATGCAAAACTTGATAGAGATACCTTGGCAAGATATACAGGAAAATATAAAGTAGGAAGCACAAATGGCTCATGGGAACGCTACAAGGCTCATGTACTAGATAAGTCAAGTTTAGCCAAAGCAAAGAAGTTTAAAAAAGAGTACTACAAGACACTCAAACGTGCAGAAAAAACCTATAAGGTTAACATGGACTACATTGTAGGCTTCATGGGTGTTGAGAGTAAATTTGGGGAGTATACAGGTGACTATAGCATCTTAGATGCCCTAGCCACTCTAGCTTTTCACCCTAACCGTATGAAAAAGTTTTTTAAAAATGAATTTAAACATCTCTTTTTACTTAGCCGTGAAAAAGGCTACAAGATTAGAAAGCTAGAAGGTTCTTTTGCTGGAGCTATGGGCTGTGTACAGCAAGTCCCTTCAGTAGCACGTAAACACAAGTCTGACTTTAATGGTGACGGTGTTACCGATGCTTGGGATTTACAAGATTGTATTGGGTCTATTGCAAAGTTTATGCATAAGAATGGTTGGCAAAAAGATTTACCTGTCGTTTCTGCTACCAACTTTAAAGGCAAACGTTTTAGGGCAAGCAAAACAAGCCGAAAAAAACTAAGAACACTCCAAAGCATAAAAAAACTAGGTATTTATCCTACACAAAAATTTTATGGTAAAAAGGCATATTTATTGAAAACACGTAATGCTACACACGATGATATTTGGTTAGGTAGCAAAAACTTCAGAGTACTGGTACGCTACAACAACGCAAGCACTTACGCCATGGCAATACATCTTATAGCTGAGCATGTGAAGTAATACAATTACTCTTCAAAAATAATAATATCATAAGAGCTTTTTGCAACTATTGCCTTACTCGCATGTACAGAACCGTTACGATTAACTTTTGAGAGTTCCTCACGTAAAAGATCTATCTCTTCTTGCATGGCATCTGTCTGTTCTTTAAGTTGCAGTACTATATCGACACCTGCCAGATTAACCCCCATCTGGCGAGTGAGACGTAAGATGAGTTTCATACGTTCTATATCTCGTTGCGAATAAAGACGCATTCTACCTTGTGTTCGTGAAGGTTCTACCAGTCCTTCTCTCTCATACTGTCTAAGTGTCTGAGGATGAATATCTAACATCGTAGCTACCACTGAAATAAGGTAAACGGGTTCATCAAAACTATGCATTATGAGTCCTTCTTAAAGTTTTTCTTCTAATATTTTTTTAACTTCATCATCTAAACTATCAACATCTGGCAATACTACATTGGCAACCAAATATAAGTCACCTTTCATTGCGGTTTTTCTATCTGGCACACCTTTACCTTTAAGTCTAAACTTTTGACCATTTTTAGTATTTTGTGGTACCTTGAGTGAAACTTCTTTTTCTGGTGTTTCTATGGCTATTTTACCACCAAAGAGTGCTTCTTTTAGTGGAACATCAAATGTTTTATAGAGGTTATCCTCTTTTCTTTCATATTCGTCTGAGCTAGCCACTTCAACTTGTATGAGTAAATCACCTGCTTGTCCTTGGTACTGCTTACCTTTACCACGTACACGCATTGTTTCACCAGACTTAATACCTGCAGGTATTTTAATGTCAAAGCTTTGTCCATTAGCAGAAATATTATGTTTTCCACCCGTTACTGAGATCATAAAAGGAACGGTAATACGTACTTGCATATCGAGGTCTGGACCACCAAATCCTCCACCGAAGCCTCCAAAGCCACCTTGGGCTCCACCAAAGCCGCCTCCACCGCCTCCACCAAACATTTGACGAAGTATCTCATCTAAGTCTACACCACCACCCTGACCTTGAGCAAAGTCATGGAAATTCTGTCCGCCAAACATCTGATCACCATATTGGTCATATTGTGCTTTCTTCTGTTCATCAGAGAGTACTTCATAAGCAGCATTGATTTCTTTAAACTTATCAACAGCTGACTCATCTTTATTGATATCGGGGTGGTATTTTCTTGCTAATTTTCTATAAGCTTTTTTGATTTCATCAGCAGAGGCATTCTCGCTCACACCGAGTGTTTCATATAAACTTTTTGACATTTGTACTTCCTAAATAATTTATTTATTTTATATTTAGATAAATTATATCAAAAAGGTTGAGTCAATGTCAATCAAGTTTAGGAGATATGTTAAAAATTATTGTTTATAGGGTGTTGTCTTGTAGCCATCATGTATCATCTTCATGATTCCACCTTTGAGGTTTATCACTTTATATCCAAGTTTTTCAGACAAAAATTCAGAAACAATACCCGTTCGAGAACCTACTCTACATATAAGAGCAAACTGTTCCTCTTTTTTTACTGCCATAGAAAGTTTTCTTAAAAAGTTTTCTACATCAAAATTGCCTTTTTCATCAAAAAACATAATGGTATAAGAACCTTTGACTATACCTGTTTCACTCCACTCAGCTGGAGTACGTATATCAATTATTTTTATATTTTTATTTACAAAGTCTGGTGTTGCCCATACATTTTGTAGTTTTGCCATGAGTACAGTAGCAGAAAAAAGTAATCCTAATAATATCTTTATCAATGGTAGCCTTTATTTATACACTTAATATAACTTATAATCTATCATAGTATACAATTTATTTCAGTACAATATCTTATGAATTTAATACATATTACAGATATACACGCCCAAGAAGTCAACATCTACCACCAATTTCGTGAACATGCCTTTAAAGCCGATGGCTCTTTTGTTGCAGATAGCCCTAAAGTAGTGAACTTACTCATCGAAGAAAATATAGAAGTACGTAGCATCTTAGCTACGCAAGAGTACTATGACTCACATATAACTCTCTTAAACACTATAGATAACGCTACTTTTTATGTAGCCAGTAAAGAACAGATGCAAAACATCGTAGGACATAAAATACACCATAATGTCATGATGCATGGCATACGTCCAAAAGAGTCTCCACTTGACACACTGGGAGATAACATCCTCATGCTAGACGAGATAAGCTCCACACAAAATATAGGAGCCATCGCACGCTCTGCTGCTGCCATTGGTATAGACTCTTATCTTTTACCCTCTTATGGACCACATCCCTATTCACGTCGTGCATTACGTGTAAGTATGGGACATATTGCTATGCTCAAAACACATATATATACAGACATGAAAGAGACTATCAAAATACTTAAAAATAACGGCTACCGTATCTACGCGGCTGAAGTGACTGAAGACTCCACTCCTCTAGCCTCTGTAAAAGTAGTAGATAAATGGGTACTCCTCATGGGACATGAAGGCTCAGGACTCTCTCAAGATGTATTAGATTTATGTGATGAAGTAGTTACCATCGAAATGATAGAAGGGGTTAAAAGTTTTAATGTAGGTATTGCTGCTTCTATTATGATGTATCAGTTTAAGCATAAAGCCTAAAATGTAAGTACCCTCCAATCACTCTGCAAAGACTCAGTAAGCATCTCTCCCGTATGGGTCATATCTATACCCAGAGATGCTAGCTTCTCTGTCACCCCATAGTCATCACTACACACCACACAACAAGAGAACTTCGCACCCGTAGCTTGCACCTTAGACACCATCTCTTGAAGTTCAACATTTTCAGCCAAAAGTTTAACCGAAGGACCCCATATCATAATGTGTGCTTCATCCCAATAACCTCTTGGGAGTATGACAGAACCATAAAGCAGTATCATTTTTTTGGCTACTTCTATTTCTGAGGTACTCCAGATAATTAGTAGTTTGTTCATAGAGTTATCCTAACTTATTAATAAAGACATTATAGTAAGTTTTTAGGAAAAAGGAGAGTGTACGATAAGCCTAAAACTTATCGTACAAATAATTAATGTAAAAAATGTCTAACAGTCGTAAAGTAAAGCGAAATACCATGTTCATTAGCTGCAGCAATAACTTCATCATCTCTAATGCTTCCACCAGGCTCTATGATGGCTTTTATACCAGCTTCTGCTGCTGCATCGATGCTATCACGAAATGGGAAGAATGCTTCAGATGCCATAGCAGCACCCGATACATCTAGACCCATCTCTTTTGCTTTTTTGAGTGCACATTGAGCTGCATCTACACGAGATGTCATACCCATACCTACAGCTACCATAGCAGAGTCTTTCACATACACAACACAGTTAGACTTCGTAAGTCCAGCCACTTTCCATGCTATCTCTAAGTCTTTCATCTCTTGTGTGCTTGCGGTAAGCTCAGACTTTTTCTCTGAGTTATGTACTTCGTTATCACAAATGCAGTCTGAGTTTTGATAAACAAATCCACCATCTACGTGTTTAAAATCATGAGAATCTTTAGCCATTACAAGTTTAGTACCACCCTGAGAGAAAAGCTTAAGACGTTTTTTCTTTGCAAATACTTCTAAAGCCTCAGCGGTAAAGTCTGCAGCCATAACAACCTCTAAGAAAAGTTCATTCATCTTTTCAGCCAGTGGTGCATCGACTATGCCGTTTACTGCTACTACTCCACCAAAAGCAGAGATAGGGTCACATTTAAGTGCTTCTACATAAGAGTCTAAGAGTGTATCTCTAAGAGCAAATCCACATGGGTTACCATGTTTTACAATACATACGGCATTTTCATCACCAAAGCTAGATGCAATTTTAAGTGCTCCATTTACATCGTTGATATTATTGAAAGATGCCTCACCTTTTACTTGTTTGAAGTTATCTGAAAAGTGTGTATCAAACTCATAGAGTGCACCTTTTTGGTGTGGGTTCTCACCGTAACGTGTTTGGAAAGATTTCTTACCAGTGATGAATTGGTATTCACCAAAACCATCGTTAAATCTACCATTCATGTAGTTTGCTATCATAGAGTCATACGCAGCTGTATGTTCAAAAGCCTTAATCATAAGTCTACGTCTAAACTCTAAGCTGTCTTCTTTACTTGAAAGAGCTGAAAGTACAGCATCATAGTCATTTGCATCTGTAACGATAAGTACATCGTTAAAGTTCTTCGCAGCCGAACGTACCATTGTTGGTCCACCGATATCGATATTTTCGATAATCTCACCAAAGTCTTCTGTACGCTCAATTGTCTCTTTAAACGGGTAAAGATTTACACACACAAGGTCTATGCCTTCTACACCTAGTTCTTTGGCTTGTGCAACATGTGCAGCATCACCACGCTTATGGAGGATTCCCCCATGCACGTAAGGGTTAAGTGTTTTTACACGCCCCTCAAAACACTCAGGAAACTTTGTTACTTCATCTATTTCTATGACTTTTACACCAGATTCATTTAACTTTTTATATGTACCACCCGTCGAGATAATCTCCCAACCTTGACTCTCTAAACCTTTGGCAAACTCTACGATGCCAGCCTTGTCACTTACGCTTAATAATGCTCTCATTTATACCCTTATTTATAAATCTTGTTCTATTGTTCTTGCAAATGTGTTGAAGTAAACATCTTTTACTTTATCTAATGAAAGTGCCACATCATTTACTTTAACGCTATCTCCACCTACTGTACCAATGTTCGTTACCTTAACGCCTAAGTCCATCGCCATACGGATGACTGCTTCTGCATTTTCACTGCTTACTTCAAGAAGTGCTCTACTTTGTGATTCGTCAAAGATGTCTCTACTCTCGTTCACTTTAAGTGATGCTTCAATACCCAACCCAGAGACTGCTGCCATTTTAGAAAGTGCAATGGCTAAACCACCCACATTTACATCTTTAGCTGACTTTAGTAGTCCTTTTTTATTGGCTTCTATAACAAGTTCCCAAAGTGCAAGTTCTTGTTTGTAGTCAAATGCAGGAAGTATTCCTGCAGTCTCACCATGAAGTGCCTTAATGTAAAGTGATCCACCAAATTCACCTTTAGTCTCACCTGCTAAAAGTAGTTGGCTTCCCTCTTCTTGGAATGCCGAAGGAAGTACTTTGTTCTCATCCTCATTAAGCCCTACCATCGCGATGGCAGGTGTAGGGAATACAGATACACCATTGGTTTCGTTATAAAGAGATACATTTCCAGATACCACAGGTGTGTTAAGCGCTATACACGCCTCTTTTATACCTTCACACCCCTCTGCAAACTGCCACATCACTTCTGGATTTTCCGGGTTACCATAGTTTAGACAATCCGTAATCGAAAGTGGTCTAGCACCAGACATCGCAACGTTACGTCCAGACTCAACAACTGCAAGTGCCGCACCTTTTCTAGGGTCGATGTAACAGTAGCGTGGATTACAATCAGAACTCATGGAGAGTGCTTTCCCATTCTCTTTGATACGAATACACGAAGCATCTAGGCTTCCTGGGTGCTTAGCTGTATTGGTTTGTACCATTGAGTCATACTGGTTATAAACCCATGCTTTATCAGATATTTCAATGTTAGAAAGAAGTGTTTCATATACTTCTTGGTCATTGACCGCTTTAAAACTATCTACATTTTTAGCATTCACAACATCGAGGTATTTAGGACGTGATATAGGTCTATCTAGTACTGGTGCTTCTTCACTCACTGGTGCTATAGGCATATCGGCACATTTCTCACCGTGCCACATAAGTTCCATGCGTGCTGTGTCGGTCACTTCACCAATTACTGCAACGTCAAGTCCCCATTTCTCAAAGATATCGATAATCGCTTGCTCTGAACCTTGTTTTGCACAGATAAGCATACGCTCTTGAGACTCTGAAAGCATAAAGTCATAAGGTGTCATACCCTCTTCACGTGCTGGTACTTGGTCTAGGTGCATGATGAGCCCTGCTCCTGTTTTTCCTGCCATTTCAAAGGCAGAAGATGTAAGTCCTGCCGCACCCATATCTTGAATACCTACAATAAGGTCAGTTTTAAACAGCTCTAAACATGCTTCAAGAAGAAGTTTTTCTGTAAAAGGGTCACCCACTTGTACGGTAGGACGAAGTGATTTTGACTCTTCTGTAAATGAGTCTGAAGACATCACTGCTCCACCCAAACCATCACGACCTGTTTTAGAACCTACATACATCACTGGGTTACCAAGTCCTGATGCAACCCCTAAAAAGATTTCATCAGACTTAACAAGTCCTAGTGAGAATGCATTGACTAAGATGTTTCCATTGTAAGATTCATCGAAACTTACTTCACCACCTATGGTAGGTACACCCATACAGTTACCATATGAACCGATACCATCTACTACACCACGAACAAGGTGTCTTTGGTATTTTGCAATGTCACTATCACCTTTTACAGTACCAAAACGTAAAGCATTCATATTGGCTACAGGTCTAGCACCCATAGTAAAGATATCACGGAGTATTCCACCTACACCCGTTGCCGCACCTTGAAAAGGCTCGATGAATGAAGGGTGGTTATGTGACTCCATTTTAAAGACAGCAGCCATACCATCACCAATGTCGATAACACCTGCATTTTCACCAGGACCTTGTATAACCCATGGTGCTTCTGTAGGAAAACCTCTAAGGTATTTTGTACTTGACTTGTATGAACAGTGCTCAGACCACATTGCAGAGAAGATACCTATCTCTACTAAATTTGGGTGACGACCCTCTAATATACGTAAGATATCTTCATACTCTGGTTTACTCAGTTTATGATTTTTTAAAACTTCATCTAGATTTTCTATAGCTTCGTTGGGCTGTGACATACTGTGCGTCCTTTGGGGCGTTTATTAAGAGTAGTATTTTACTAAAAAAGTGCTAAATAAGGCTTGAAAAGGTAGAATATGTCACTAATGATTAAAGGCAATTTATGGATAAGATTTTACAAATGTTAAAACTCCAACAAGAACTTAATGATGCAACCAATGGAGAAGACTGGGAAAAAGGTCTTACTAAGAATGGTAAGCTTATAGACTGGAAACGCTGTACTTACCTTGAATGTGCAGAACTTATAGAGAGCTACCCTTGGAAACACTGGAAAAACATAGATGCCCAGCCTGACTATGCAAACATACAGATAGAAGCTGTAGACATTTGGCACTTTATTATGTCTCAAGGACTTGAAGATTATAAAATGCAAAATTTAGGAAGCATCGAAGATTTAGCTAAGAATATTAATAAGTTAGAAAACTTCTCTACATTTACAGCAAACATCATGCCTACGACTAAAAACTACTATGAACAGATAGAAGTCGTTGAAGTACTCATGAAAACACTTTTTTGTGGAGACTCTACAGAAGCACTTATGGAGTCATTTATAGATGTAGCTGTACAGTCTGGACTTAATTTAGATGCTTTATATAAACTTTATGTTGGTAAAAATATCTTAAATAAATTTAGACAAGACCATGGATATAAAGAGGGAACTTATATTAAGATATGGAATGGTGAAGAAGATAACGTTACGATGCAAAGTATATTAGCAGATGACAATATTACACCCGAAGGACTTTATGAAGGTCTAGAAAAAGCTTACCCCAGAGGGTAAGATTTTTCTAAAAGAAGGGTAAAGTTTTACTCTAAACCCCTAGTTAAATCTTTATTGACTATTTGATTTCCACTTACGGAAACCCTTGTAGCTATACGAATACTTTTTTCACTTGCATAACCACATTGTTCACCACATTTAACAGTACCTATAAGGTAATAAGACCCATTTGGCACACCATAAAAAGCAAAATTACCACTACTATTTGCAGCAGTAAATTTTAGATAATTAAAGAGTCTAGAATCTGCCTTTTGCATACGATTCCCACCAAGATAACTTTCAACATACCACTGTTTAGAGTATGATGTAATGGGGTTTAAATACAGTCTTGTCCCCGCCCCAACTACTCGACTACCATAACTATCAGTGATATATATACTTCCCTTAATCGTAGCTCTTCCTGATCTTTGTAGTGAATAATACTCAGAGGTAGGGAATTCTATCCGTTCCATCTTTACATCTTCACCCACTTCAGTCATCATCATCTCTGATTCTGTAAGGTTTTCATTAAGATCAGACATATCCACATCATTTACATTATATTGGTTTTCTTTATGTTGATTTGGATTTATAGGTATATTTCTAGAGACACACCCGGTCAATAAAGAGAGTAGTATCAGAGTAACAGTTGATGTAAATAAAAATTTAAACATTTCTTTCCCTTGTTTGTTTGTACGTTATTATACACAATTAACTTTATGCTACTTGATTAGTAATGTTTTTTTTTCATAATTTTTTCTAAAAAATCATAAGCATCTTTATTCCCAGAAAAAAAAGATTTTTGTGACCAAAACGCAGCATTTTGACAACTCTTCCGTACCGCTTGTCCTTTAGCATAACGTTTTGCTAATTCATACTGGGAAAGTGATTCACCCTCTTTTGCAAAACGGTGTAAATGTTTTACTTTACGTTTTTCACCTTTATAATACTTCACGGTATTAAGTATAAACCAAACTGTAAAGAGTGCTAAAAAAAGTATTAGGTAAAGTTCAATATTAGCTATATTTATAATTTTTTCTATAGATTCCATACTATTTACCTAAACAAAATTCGCCAAACATTTTATCGAGAATTTCTTCACTATCATAAGGTTTGGAAATAGATGAAATTGACTTTACAGCTTCTTGCAGATGATAAGAAAAAAACTCTAATTCACCTTCAATTAAAGGTATTTTAGCTTCTAAAATAGCATTTCTAGCTTTTATAACAGCCTCTATCTGACGAGTAGAAATAAGCATGAGTTCTTCTCCCTGACCAATACTATTAAAAAGGTTTTCTAATTTTTTAGTTAATTTAGTAAAAGCTTTCTTGGCACTTACCTCAATTATATCATAGTCCTGTAACCTATCTATTACCATGACATGTTCCAAATCAGATTTATTGAGTGCGACAATAATATGTTTATCTTCTAGTTGTTCTAAAATAGAGAGTATCTTCCCATCCTCACTATCGAAAGGACGTGCATAATCAAAGAGTGCCACTATAACATCTGCATCTTCTACTGAAGAGAGTGAACGTTCTATACCTATTTTTTCTATGGTATCTTCAGATTCACGTATACCTGCAGTATCTACAAGTCGTATAATATGTGATCCTATACGTACTTGCTCTTCTATAGTATCTCTAGTTGTTCCTGCTATATCTGATACAATGGCTCTATCATAAGAGAGTAAAGCATTAAGTAAAGAACTTTTTCCCACATTTGGCTTACCAATAATGGCTACTTTAAACCCTTCTATAAGTCCTCTACGTCTATAGCTTGCATCAACAATCTGTTCTATTTTAGCACTTAAGGCATCTAACTGTCCAACAATACTTTCCATAATATCATCTGGAATATCTTCTTCTGCATAGTCTATCATCACTTCAGAGTAAGCGAGTGAACGTAAAAGTGCTTCTCTACTTTCATCGACAAAGTCTTTGAGTTCACCTTTCATCTGCTTTGCCAATATTTTAGCCGCATCAACTGATTTAGCTTCTATGAGTTTCGAGATGGCTTCTGCTTCAGTAAGGTCAATTTTGCCATTAAGAAATGCTCGTTTAGAAAATTCACCTGGTTCGGCAAGTCTTACACCATGAGAGAGTATGGTATCTAGTATTTCCTGAGCTACTATCATCCCTCCATGACACTGAAATTCCACTATCTCTTCACCTGTAAATGAGTGAGGAGCTGCAAAGTAAATCATAATAGCATGATCTATAAGATCATCTTGTGCATTATAGAGAGAAGTAAGGTGTGCATGTCTAGGGATAATTTTATCTAAGTGAGAAATTTTATGTGCAATGCTAAGCGCAGCCTCTCCACTCACTCTTATAATTGAGATAGAAGAGACACCATGTGCTGTCGCAATGGCTGCAATAGAGTTATGCATAGCTCTTAGTTTTGAGTTTTTGAAGGATTATTAAATTCATTAATCACAACAAATTTTTTACCTTCACGTCCAGTTTTAACTGCAACATATTTATCTGGAAATCTTTCACGTAATTGCTCTAACGCAATTTGAACTAAAATACCATCAAGGAAACGTGTTTTACCTTTACCATTCTTTTCAACATTTTCAATCACTGGCTTAATGTAGTTACGTATCATCTCTTGTTGTGTGGTTAAGAATTCTGCAATTTCTAACTTAATAAAGAGTTCATATTTTGTATGCAACCAATTAAATATCAGATAAGAAAGTGCATTATAGCGATATCCTTCTTTTCCTATGAGTAATGCTGCATCTTCACCATCAATAAAGATAAGTGCCGTATTATCGACTACATCCACTTCGACAACATCAATATCAAAACATGATTTATCTAAAAGGTTTGTAAGCTCATTTTCTATCATATGCGCTAATTCATCGTAAACAATGTTTTCTTCTTCCGGTAAATCTTCCTCTTTTTGAGGTTCAAAAAAGTTATCTAAAACATTGTTTTTTTCTTCTACCGTCTCTTCTTTGACAATAGCAATAATTTCTGTAGCTACATTCTCTTCTTCTTTGGGTAAATCTAAAATAATCTCTTTTTTCACTTCTTTTTTTGTAGATGTTTCAGAAGAAGATTTCTTTTTATTTTTACATGTAGCTACAATAATGGCATCTTTTTTCAAAAAACCAAAAATTCCTTTTGTTGGGTGTTGCACAACTTCACACTGAAGTTCAGAAATAGAACATTCTAACATTTTAGAAGCTTTTTGATATGCTTCTTCTAATGTCGGTGCCTCAACCTTTTTCATTAGCTATCCTTTCCCTTATGATGTGCTGCTACTGCGGCAGCTTTATGTTTTGCATAAGCATTATTAATGACATATTGTTGTCCAATAGTAAAGATGTTGTTCACTACCCAGTAAAGTACCAATCCTGATGGGAAAGGCATAATAATAAACATACCCGCCATAATTACAGGGAACCACTGAAAGATTTTCTCTTGTAGTGGATCGGTAAAGTTATTTGGCGTAATTTTTTGTTGGAACCACATAGAAGCACCCATCAGAACAGGTAAGATATAGTATGGGTCAGCTGCTGCCAAGTTTTCAATCCATCCACTTATCCAAACTGCCCCTTGAAGTTCATCTGCATTAAGAAGTACTCTATAGAGTGCAAAGAAAACAGGGATTTGTAAAAGCATTGGTAAACATCCACCCATTGGGTTGGCACCATGTTTTTTATACATCTCCATCATCTGTGCATTCATTTTTGCAGGGTCACCTTTATACTTCTCTTTAAGCTCTTTCATTTTAGGTGCGAGGTCTTTAAGCTTTTGCATAGACATCATACCTTTATAAGAGAGTGGGAAAAGAATCATTTTAACCAATAATGTAAATAAAATAATTGCCCAACCCCAGTTACCAACCATGTCATTTATCCATAGAAGCACTTTGAAGAAAGGTTTAGAGAGAAAAGTAAACCATCCAAATTCTATCGCATCTGTTAGCTCAGGATTAATATTTTCAAGAATTTTATACTCTTTAGGTCCAATATAAGCACCTAAGTGTAAGTTTTCATTTCCTTCCACAAAAATAAGAGGATTATCATCACTTTGCTTTAAAATAGATACATTCATACCTTTATCAAAGTTATAGAAAATAGATGCAACATATCGGTCAAATGCTGAAGTCATTTTTGCATTCATGACTTTTTCATCCCCTTTTGCATCACCATCTTCTACAGTTAAGATAATATCGTCAGCACCTTTGACTAAAGCACCACGTACTAACATATACATTGATGTATCTGCCATTGGTCTATGTCCAGGTGTAATAAAATATGGTGTAGCAGAAGAGGTAGAGACATCAATCTCATAAGCACCACTAGGCTGTACTGTAATTTTTTTAGTAATGGTCACAGTAGAGAGTTTCTGTGTCAAAGTAACCGTTTTAGCCGTAGTTCTTACATCTACTGTTGACTCTGAACTATTCGTATAAGGTATTTTAAATGCTTCTTCATTTAAGTTAACATCAGAAAATCTTACTTCTAAAGGTTTAACTTCTTGCGTACCTAAGATTTTGAGATTTTTCCCTTCATCATCTTTATACTTCTCTTCCAAAAGTTCATATTGAGCAATACGTCCAAATTCATCAATACTGATTTTAAAGGTATTAGATGAAATGGTAGCTAACAGTGCCATACTTGATGTAGACACAGGTGCATTGTTCTTATTATCTGTTGTAGCAGGTGTACTGTTTATAGCAGTAGGTGTTGCAGATGCAGCTGGTGTTTGATGTTTACTTACTGTCTGTTCTGTACTTTCTACTGCTTGCTGAGGAGGAAAAAGATAACTATACCCCACAAATACAAAAAAAGAGAGTGCGAGTGCGAGAAGGAGTCGTTTATTTAAATCTTGTTGTTCCAAAATATACCTTTAATTATTATAAGATGTATAGTATAGTGTGTTTTATGTTAATGCAGAGCACTTTTTTAGTGCATGTAGATAAGTTTTTTTTGTCTCTAAAAAGCTTTTGCTTAAAAGGTCTGGTTTTGCAACCAAAACATAAGACCCCTGTGATAGAAGGTCGATATTTTCGATGAAATGTGCCCTCATCAAACGCTTTGCTCTATTACGATGAACTGCATTTCCAATTTTCTTTGAGGCGACAAAACCTACTTTATACTCAGAACTTTTTTTAAAGAAGAGTACAAAATAAGATGTGTGCCAAGTTTTCGTAGAGGTTTTATAAACTCTATTAAACTCTTTCGTGGTTTGAATCCTAGTAAAATGCTTTATTTTGCTAATAATCTTAACCCCAAATTTTACTAAAAAGACTTATACTGATAGTCTTTTTCTACCTTTTGCACGTCTAGCAGAGATTACTTTTCTACCATTTTTAGTTTTCATTCTTGTTCTAAATCCGTGGGTTCTTTTTCTTGGTGTACTATGAGGTTGGTATGTTCTTTTCATTCCGAATCATCCTTAATATATTTTTACCTGCATGACTGAAGGTATATTTGGACGGGATTTTACCCTAAACCCCCTTAAATCATACTAATTAATTGAGACTTTTATAAACAATTTCATTAGTTTTATTTTCTATTTTTGATTTAATAAAAGTTTCTATCAATTTAAAAATAACTTTTTTTACCGAATAATGTGTAGATCGAACTTCAACTTCTGCACAATAAATATCTGTACCTTCTTGAGAAATAATATGTTTGATTATTCTTTCAGCAAAATGATAACCACCATCAACTTTTGTATCTTGGCAAAGCATTACATAGATTGCGTCTTCTTTATCTATCTCAAAAAGTATATCTGTATCTCGTTTTTCATACTCAAGTAATTTATTCATTTCAATATTATTTGCTGTCATTAAAAGTAGTACAAAGGACTCTACTCCTTCATGCTCCATAAGGTAGTAAACGACATCCATAGTTTTTTCTAATTTTTCTATCATATTTACTGAAAGGATTATCTCCTCAGCTTTAAATCTCAAACTTTGTTTACCTATCTCGTTTTCTCGTGTACTCATTTCTTAATCCCTTCTTTAAAACATTATTTCATTCTTTAATGTTAATTATATCAAATTTTTAACTATCATTGCTATAATTTTATATGAAAAATCTATACCATGAAAACCTACCATCTCCTTGTTGGTTACTCGAGGAGAATAAATTAAAAAAAAATCTTTTACTTATTGACCATATACGCACACAATCTGGTGCAAAAGTCTTACTTGCACTCAAAGGTTATGCACTTTGGAAAAGTTTTGATCTATGCAAACCCTATCTTAATGGCTGTTGTGCATCTGGCTTACATGAAGCAAAACTAGCCCATGAAACATTTGCCAAAGAAGTACATACTTATGCCCCAGCATTTAAAGAAGAGGAGATAGAAGAGATTGCTGCCATTTCTCATCATCTAGTCTTTAATTCTCCTGCACAACTTAAAAAGTTTGGAGATATGGCAAAAACCACCAACCCAAACCTTTCACTAGGGCTACGCGTCAATCCTGAATACTCTGAATCACCTAAAGAGATATATAACCCTTGTGGAGTCTATTCAAGGCTAGGTACCACACTTCAGAATATGAATGAAGATATTTTATCTCAATGTGAAGGCTTGCACTTTCATGCCCTGTGTGAACAAGGTACAGATGCATTAGAAAATGTACTTAAACATTTTGAAGAGAAGTTTGGCAAATACATAGCTCAAATGAAATGGATTAATTTTGGGGGAGGACACCATATTACCCGTAAAGGTTATGATGTAGATAAGCTTATAAGCCTCATAAAGACCTTTAAAAACAAATATAATGTAGAGGTTTACCTTGAACCCGGAGAGGCCATAGGATGGGAGACAGGGACACTTATTACAACAGTCCTTGACATAGTGCATAATGGTATAGATATAGCCATTTTAGACAGCTCTGCCGAAGCACACATGCCAGACACCATCATCATGCCTTATAGAGCAGAAGTAAAGGGTACAGGTAAAGCCAATGAAAAAGCTCATACTTATCGTCTAGCTGGTAATACCTGTTTGGCTGGTGACATCATGGGAGACTACAGCTTCGATACCCCCTTGCAAATAGGTGATAAAGTTATTTTTGAAGACCAGATGCATTACACTATGGTAAAAGCCACTACCTTTAATGGAATAAAACTACCAAGCATTGCTATAGAAAAAACTGATGGCACAATAGAAATACTACGTGAGTTTGGGTATGAAAATTTTAAAAATAGACTTTCATAAATCTATTTTTAAAAATCTCTCTTATAGATAATATCATAAGATTGAGACTCTTCACTCGCACCTATAACACTCTCTGTTCGTGGACTATGCTCGTATTTCAACTTTACTTTTGATACGATATCATTGACATAAATAATCGTTATTTTATTAGTAAGTTTCTTACCAACTTCAACACTATTTCCTTCTCCCAATACAAGGTGGTCAAGTTTTATACCTAAATCATTGAGTGCAGATTTTGCCATAGCTCCACCCATCATCTTCATCATCTCATCTCCATTATTGGTACCTGCACCTTCTACTGTATCAAACAAAATTAATGATAATATTTGCTCTTTATTGAGTGCTGGTTTTGAGGAAAAGTCAATTTGTGGTAACTCTGCTGAACCTGTTATTTTAATAGTTACTTTATGATTTAATGCCTTATAGTTGACATTAATCTCCAACAATGGCTTATTTGGATTTCCTGTAAAATGTACAAAACTTTTATCTAAGACAAATGTTTTATCTTGAAAAATATACGTCCCACCTTTAAGTATCTCTACTGAACCCAAAACCAATAATTCTGCATGCTCAACCTTATGTACTCCCAAATCTACTCTGGCTTTAATATTTACCGCACCTTTATTATAGACAAGAGGTTTCTTTGTTTTAATCTGTAATCCTATACTAAGATTATCCATAAATGGACTCTCTTTCTCTTCTTTCATATCTTGTACAATAATAATATCACTGTCAGATGCAAAAGTTTTTTGATTCATATCATAATGAATATCACCACCTAAAAGTATCACTTTCCCATTGATAGCAGTTTTATTACCATCTAACTCTGCTAGTATGTCTATATTGGTATCTACATCTATTATTTCATGGGCTATATGCATCATCTCTGCTTTAGCCTCTATTTTTCCTTTTTTTGTTTTAGGGTCGAAACTACTCTCTACTTTTAGCTGATCATTTATCCAGAAAGGTAAAGATAGTAGACCATCTTTCACAGAGAAGATGGAAGACTTTGTTGAAAATATTTTTTCTTTCTCATTATAGGTAAAATGGTAATGTTCTAGTATCATCTGATTTTGTTCAAGTTTTAAGAATATATTTATATCTTCTATATCTTCTATTGTTTTATGGTCGATATGATAAGAAATTTTAGATGATATAAACTCAATATTAGCTGTTTTTAATGCATCTATAGTGACTAATATATTTGCATTACCATCAACTCTTGGTACATCTTCTAACGTATAGATATCATCTATACTTTTTAGTAATGAAGGAATCGAAGCAATATTAGATTTGAGTTTAATCTCTTTTTCTGCTACCCCTGAAACGCTTGCATTAAGTCCAGCTAAATGTAGCTTACCCTCTATTTTAGTAGTATTTAAATCATAGTAGAGTTCTGATTTTAAACTTTTAGATTTTATATCAAGTTCTATACCTCTATCTCCTACCACAGCATCTACTTTGAGTGGGGATAGGTTATTCCATTTTAGTGCTGTACTATACGGTCTTAAAAGTGATTTTTTAGGTATTTCTATTCGTGAAGTCACTTTTAACATAGCATCATAAGTTACATTTGCATCTACATTAAGCACATTCGAACGTACTTTTGCCATAGCCATATAACTTGTATTGTCATCAAAATAAATAGGTGCATCTATCATGACATTTAACTTTGTTGCATTCAATTCTGCAGGTAATACTACATAATCACGTAAAAATAATCCTTCTTTACTCTCTAAATGTAGGTGAGCCTCTTTAAAATCTTCAGAGCTAAAGTTCCCTTTTAACATAGAAGAGAGTATCTTTGCATTAATACTGGTATTATCTCCACTATAATGTACTGCTAAATTATTCAAGGGTTTAGTAAACTTAGCATTTAATCCTATCAATTGTACTAAGTTTACATCTCCACTATAAGAGATATTATCATCAAAAGTAAATACATTTGTAACAGAGATATCTTTAGCATAGGGTGTAGCTAAAATAGCCGTACTTTCTGCCTTAAATGTTGCCTCTTCTATCAGATAGGTTATGGTAGATTTTAAACTGTCTATATCAAGGTTAAATGCATCTTTTTCAGCTTTTAATAACTGTAGAATTTTTGTATCTATCTTAGCTATGACTCTCTCTTGGGAGGCATCTAACACTATCTTTACATCTCCAATAGCCTCTCTTCTTGCGGGGATGTTATAGCGTGTAAATAACGCTTCATGTGGTAAGACATTGACTTCCCCTAGAAGTTTATTTTCTTTAATCTCACCTTCATAAAAAAGGTTTGAAAGGTTTGTTGTAGTATTTAGGTCAACAAATCCTTTTTCCACTACCAATGTTTGTAGGTTTACATAGGTATCACTTGCGTGTAGTGTCAGTTGCTTAAACATAAGAGGCTCAAGCTCTCTTGCTAAAATATTTGCTTCCAACTGTTCAATGATAATCATATGGGGTATTAATGGATTTTGAACATCCTCAGTAGTATTATCTTCTTCACTTCCTTTGCTATATGAGGTAAATATGTTTTGTACTGCCAAGGTATCTATATCTTCTATGCGTAGATCTTGAACATGAACCTTTCCATCAGATAAGCTTGCCTTGAGTATAATTTTTGTGATATTAGAGTCAACAACTAAGCCTAGCTTTTTTATAGAGATTTTATCACTTGCATAATATATATTTTTTCCATTAAGTACAACATTATTAAGAGCAATACCTTCTTCAACAAATGACACTAAGTCTACATCAAGTTTTTCAATATTTATAGAAAAATCAAAAGGTTCAGAACTTTCATTATCTTCAGAAGAAAAAGAGTCTATAAGAGCTTTTATCGTATCTACATCAGCCTTATGCATAACAAGATTATTGACAATAATCTTTTTTTGGACTAAACCATTTGGATTCCACCTTAACATAATATGTTCAGCTAAAGATTTGTCTCCATAGTTTAAATCTTCTATCTCTACTCCACTAAGTACATTTCCATGTATACGACTATAACTAATATTATAATCAGGTGCAAAAGTATCTGCAGCTTTTTTAATAACCCATGCTGAGTTAGCTAAAAAATAAACCAATAATCCCAATACTATAGCAGTACCTAAAAGAGTTAAAACAACTTTTCGTAACCATAGTAAAGGAGCAAGGAGAAGTAACTTTTTCATTAGAATGACTGTCCTATTTGAAATGAGATACCATAAATAGAAGGATCATTCACGTTAAATCCAACATCAAGTTTGAAGGGTCCAATAGGTGTCATATAACGCACACCCACTCCTGCAGAAGAGATAATCTCTCCTTTAAAATTATAGGCTTGATCTGTTAACATAGTATTGTCAGTAAAAACTGCACCATACACATCATCACCCCATATAGGGTAGTCAGCTTCTAGGGAAAGGTTTAACATCGATGAAGCACCATAGATAGTATCTTCTGTAGGAGAGAGGATGATTCCTAGCTCTCTATAGCCATAAGCACGGTTAGAAAAAGATCCCCCAGCAAAGAAATATTTTGATTCAGGTAATCCTCTACCTGATTCATCATCCACTATACCTATTTTACCTACAGCTGCTAAGGTCAAATCTGAAAATGTATGTATAATTCTTGCTTCTAATAGTGTTTTGATATAGACAGAAGACTCATCATCACTTGCAAGCCCAAACTCAGTATATCCTGCTAAATAATATCCATATTTTGGATTTAATTTTGAATCTCTAGCATCATAGACAAAATCTATATATGGATATGCCAATAGAAAAAGCCCTTCGTTTACCGCTTGTTCTAACTCTTCCCCTTCTCTTAAATTATCTAATGCAACAATATCTATACCTTCAATAGCCATTCCAACTTTCAATTTAACACGTCCATCTTCATGTTGGATATAAACCCTTGAAAATATCTTTGCTTCCTGAAAGCCATCAAACTCTAGATTAGAATACCCTATCCTTGCTCCAATATCGATACTGTAGTCAAGCAGACTAAAGAATGCTGGTTTAAAATAACTTAAAATAAGAAGCTGCTCTTTTTTTGACCAAGAAGTTTTAAGATTTAATTGTTGAGCATTACCAAAAAAATTATATTTGGTAATTTGTCCATGAATACGAAGTCCCACATAGGTATCATATCCTGCACCAACCTCCATGTGGTAAGGTTTAGCTATCTCTTTTAAGCTAATATCAACAGGAATAACATTATAGAATTTTCTATCTACATTAATAAGTACAGAATCATAAGCACTTAGTTTATAGAGATTATTCGAAGTGTCTTGTACCAGTTCTGTACTAAATCTCTTACCCTCCAATGCACGAACTCTAGAGATAACCACATCATCATCTATCGTTTTTAAACCTTGCAGTGTAAGCTTACCAAAAGTACAAATCCCTCCTTTAGTTAAAACATATTTTAGTGCTACACTATGTTTATCTAAATCTACATAGGCTTTTGTATCTAAATCATAAGAACAATAACCATCTTTTAAAAGTTGTGTAATAATTTTATGTTTACTTGATATAAAAGATTTTGCACGAAAAATATTATTTTTCTTCATAGGTATAAGAGAGGAGATATTATAATCACTCTCTATGGTAATTTCTTCTATGCGTACCGGCTCATTTTCATTAATAGTTACATCAACTGTCGTATTGGTCTCATTAATATGTACTTTAATATCATAGAAACCTTCTGAATTATAAAAACTTGTTATGGTTTCTTCAAAAAGAGGTAGGAGTTTAGATTTAATACGGGGATCATCTTTTTTCCAAAATTCAAAAAAACTTTTATTATCAACACCTAAAGCATCTTCAAGTTCTGTCGTAGTAAAGTGTTCTTGACCTGTAAAATGTATAGGATGTGTTGCGAGTACAACTTCATCAGCAATGAGTAGTGTAAACATACATATAATAAGTAAAAAATTTATTTTATAATACATGTTATCCTCTTTGCTTAAATATAAAATATTTTAACTAATTCATACTAACAACATACTTCATTTGAATAAATCGATAAAATAGCCTAACTTAACAAATCTTTTACACTTTGAAGTGGGTCTTTACCCTCATTTATCATCTCATACACTTCAGCGGCAATAGGAAGGTATATCTTTTTATCTGTGGCTATTTTATGCAGTGCTTTTGCTGTGGGTACACCTTCTGCAACTTCACCAAGTTCTTCTAAAATATCATCCATACTTTTACCCTTTGCAAGTCCTAATCCTACTCTATAGTTACGTGAAAGTGTAGAAGAAGCGGTTAAAAACAAATCACCTGC
>Ga0256845_1000848_pt1 | contig 26385 bp, 23 predicted proteins | sample RiftiametaG_FD_189101 | JGI IMG/M metagenome (GOLD analysis project Ga0256845, IMG submission 189101) | Tube worm associated microbial communities from hydrothermal vent at the East Pacific Rise, Pacific Ocean - Riftia | ecosystem: Host-associated > Annelida > Integument > Unclassified ... | reverse complement strand
TTATCTGCAGCACTTTCTATGTATATTGCCTGCAGCCGCATACCCAAGCCGGCGGACATTAGAAATGCATAGTGTTTATCTGCAGCACTTTCTATGTATATTGCCTGCAGCCGCATACCCAAGCCGGCGGACATTAGAAATGCGTAGTGGTTATTTATAGCTCTTTATATATATATTGCCTGTAGCTGCAATACCAAAGCCGGCGGACATTAGAAATGCGTAGTGGTTATTTATAGCTCTTAATATATATATATTGCCTGTAGCTGCAATACCAAAGCCGGCAGACATTAGAAATGCATAGTGGTTATCTGCAGCACTTTCTATGTATATTGCCTGCAGCCGCATACCCAAGCCGGCGGACATTAGAAATGCATAGTGTTTATCTGCAGCACTTTCTATGTATATTGCCTGCAGCCGCATACCCAAGCCGGCGGACATTAGAAATGCGAAGTGTTTATAAATATCGTATTTGTATAAAATAAAAATGTATATTAAAACAAATCCATTTGTTGTCCCGGACCAATTTCTTCCTGTGGAATTACCTGACCATCATGGTAAATATGCTGAAGACTAATATCTTCATTTGCAAGTTCCGCCCCGATGAGAGAGTACCGGTGGCAATATACCGGATCAGGCTCGCCGCAGAGTATACAGACATTATTATTTTCAGCAAATTGTTTTACTAAAGTAATCCCTTTTACAAATGCCGGACTTCGACGCATTTTTAATTCATCCGGTTCACCGCGGGAATCCAATAATTCAGCATTTGTCGGTCTCCCGCCGAGAAGGTCCCCAAGATACCGGTATTCAATACCATGTTGTCGGCAACTGTTATGCATTCTTGTATAATTATACTGCGGGGCTTTTTTTGAATATGGAGCAGAACGACAATCAATGAGATATTTAATATCATGTGATTTCAGCAGAATAAAAAAAGTGTTTTCATCAAGTATGCCATGCCCAATTGTATATATTTCTTTCACGTGTATACTCCCCGACATAAATCAGACACAGCAATAGTAACCGCGATAACCGGAAAAGACAAGAATGATTTTATTATCATTAACGACTATTAATAAAAATCAAGAGCCGTTGTATTAATGGCGAAAATGCCGCATGCCGGTAAATACCATTGGAATGGCATGCTCATTTGCTGCTGCGATAACCTCTTCATCACGTATTGACCCGCCCGGCTGAATAATCGCGCTGATGCCTTTTTCCGCAGCCGCATCAATTGAATCACGAAACGGGAAAAATGCATCCGATGCCATAACTGCGCCGGTAACCGACAGTCCCGCATGACCTGCTTTCATCAATGCTACCTCAGCACTGTCTACACGGCTCATCTGTCCGGCACCGATACCAATTGTCTGATAATCACGGGTATATACAATGGCATTTGATTTCACAAACTTACTGACCAGCCAGGCAAACTTTAATTCCGCTAAAACTGTATCTGAGGGTTTCGCATCGGTTACGACAGTAAGTTTATCATATTCGGTTAAATCCCATTCCTGTACAAGTATACCGCCTTTAACTGTTTTTATTTCAACAGCAGGGATGAACGATTTTACCGGCAGAATAATATCTTTGGATGAGAGTAATCGTATGTTTTTTTTCGCTGTAAGAATCGTTAAGGCTTCATCAGTAAAATCCGGTGCAATCACTGCTTCAATGAAATAATGTGAGATTTCTTCGGCAGCATCACGACCGACCGATGTATTTAATCCGATAATACCACCGAATGCAGAAGTCGGATCAGTTGCCCGTGCTTTTGTCAGTGCTTCAATTTGTGTATCGCCAAGAGCTAAACCGCACGGATTTGTATGTTTTACGATAACTGCGGCAGTTTTATTAAAATAATGATGTACAAAACGAATCATTTCATAAGCTGCATTAATATCAATAATATTATTAAATGAAAGCTTTTTTCCATGATGCTGCTCAAGAGCTCCCATTGCGGCAGGGGAAGTATCTTTCATACGATAAAAAGCAGCTCTCTGATGAGGATTTTCACCATAGTTCAATGATTGTATTTTTTCAAAGTTGAATGCTATTGTATCATTAAAATATTCATCGGCAGTATTTCCCGCATGCCGTTCATCTGATACGGTATTGGCAACTGTGCGGGAGAGATATGCCGCAATCGCGGTATCGTAATGTGCAGTATGCTGAAACGCTTTATATGCAAGCTCACGACGAAGAGATTCTGATATGCCATTATTTTGCAATGCCTCAGTAATACGCGAATAATCCTGTGCATCAACAACAGTCGTTACCGCAGCACAATTTTTTGCTGCCGCACGCAACAACGCAACACCTCCGATATCAATATTTTCTATTGCATCTTCAAAACGGCAATTTATTTTAGTGATCGTTGATTCAAACGGATACAGATTAACAATAACAATATCGATCGGTGTAATTGCATGTTTTTTCATTTCTTCTATGTCATTATCATTTCCGCGCCGTGCAAGAATACCGCCATGAACTTTCGGATGCAGTGTTTTCACCCGTCCGCCAAGAATTTCAGGAAAGTCCGTATAATCGGAAAGATGAATAATCGGAACCCCCGCAGCGGATAGAACTTTAGCCGTCCCGCCGGTTGAAATTATTTCATATCCGTAATTCGTAAGAGTACGCGCGAATTCCGCAATACCGGTTTTATCAGAAACACTGATTAATGCTCGCTGTGTCATACGATGCCTCATTAGAAAATAGTATATGTAATAATATGCATGTACAAGTGATTGGTACGAATGTCAAACGGAATGACCGGCTACATATGCAAAAATGGTATATGTACGATCGTTACGACTACACGCAACTGTTATTGTTTTGGATGACCAATATCCTTCGTAGAAATTATTCCCCAGCGAATAGCTTCTTTCAACAAGGATACTTCCTGTCGTGTTTCGGGAATAAATAATTTTTGTTGTTCGCCGTTATCGCGAATTGCCTCTTTCGTTTTCATGCATCCTCCCGGTATATTAGTATTTATTGCTGACGACTGCCCGGAATCGTTACCGGAACACCACTGCGGCATAACGGACAATGATACGGTTCATAGGTTGTTAATGCCATCGACATAAGCGGTTTAAATGGAACGTTGTCAAATGTGATATCACTTTGCGCACGATTTATTATTGCACTGATACCGACAACCTCTGCAAAATGTTTTCGTAACACAACAAGCGTTTCCCGGACTGCTTTACCGGTAGTTATTGCATCCTCAACTATTAAAACACGCTTCCCTGCCACATCGTGTTCAAAACCTCGTTTTAAAAATATTGTTTTCGTCCCGTCTGATGATTTCGTATACTCACTGAAAATTGCTTTTGTATTAAGAATATGCGCCGTAGCAAACGCAAGCGTTATGCCCCCCATTGCAGGACCGCAAACAACGTCAACAGCACTGTCTTTAAATATATCAGCAATCAGGTGAGCAAGCTGCATAGTAATATCAGGATGTACCAAAGCACGCATACATTGAACATACGCATCGCTATGTAAACCTGATGAAAGTTGAAAATGTCCATGAAGAAAAGCGCCGGAATCTTTGAGTAATTTTTCTACGCTTTTTGAGTGCATACCGTCGTACCTTGCTTATTGCATCTGTAATATCATTTGACCATGATTGTAATACCATAGTATAAGCGTATTGCCAAGATAATTTTTGCGGTAATTCGTACTATAAAAACAGTATCTGTCGCATATCTAATGAACAGCGATATTCCTTTTACAACATTCTTCATTATTTACCGCTCCGCACAGATAGTACAACTGAACTATCCGGTAGTGCATTTTTGAATAAATACTGTTTTTAAAATTGCAATCACAGTTATTTATATATACTATATTTGCCATAACTGATATAATAATATACGTTTATAACAGGAATTACGTATATGGTAAGGAAGCAATGTGTCAAAAAAAATGTATGATATAATAATACTCGGTGCCGGACCGGCGGGGTTAGGATGTGCATTACACTGTGCACAGCGCGGAATGAAAACCATCTGCCTTGAGCGTGATACCCTCGGAACAACCGTGCATACATGGCTGACGTTTAATGAAACAATAGAAGAATATGGACTGCATGAAACCGTTCGCAGACGTTTTAAAAATATTATCTTCTCGTCATACCTCGGCAATTCATTTACTTTTAAATCATCCTTTCTTGTTCCTATTGAAGAAACGGCGGCATTATTGCATATCGCACAAAGTGCCCGTACTGCAGGTGCGGATATTCATGATCATGAAGAGTTTATTAATTATCGAGAAGAAAATGACTACATTATTATTAATACAACAAAGAGCACGTATCATGGACGAATTGTTATTGATGCAATGGGGCGGAATTCATCATTATTCCCAAGTCGCGGATTATATAATCCAATAACGGATATGGGATGTCTTGCGTGGTATTTAAAAAACGCAAATGGCTATGATCCCGAAACGTGTTTATTGTATGATTCGTTTTTTCCGGGAAAAGATTATTTCTGGGTTGTCCCGTTTGAAGATGATAAATGCATGGTTGGATTATTTTTCTTTGATTCATTACATGATAGTAATATGCAGGAAAAAACACAAACCCTTGAACGATACATGCAGGTACGCGGGATTACCGGAGAGATTGAAGAAAAACGGCTCGGCAATATCCCGCTCGGATCGCAGGATCATATTATCAGCGGGCGGTTTATTGCACATGGTGATACGGCAAACACCCCCCTGCCTTCATCGGGTTTCGGTTTTAACCGCTGCCTTGAAGAATCAAAATATCTTGCTTTTTTTCTTGAAAAATATTTTGATACTACTCTCGACGGCCCACCCCTTAAATTATATAAACAGGAACTATTAGCAAAAAAAATCCCTGCCATTGAAACACATTTAATTATTTCGGATATGCTCAAGCATTTTACCGACCATATGCTCAATAAAGGAATTGCTGCCCTCAGTACTGTTGAAGAAAAATTTATTATTGATTTTCTCGCCGGAACAGACATGAGTATACGCTGGGTAACAATAGCATTGTATACGATTATGACAACATTTAGTCTGAAAGAAATCAGTACTATGTCATTGAAACAGCATACCTTCCGTAATTTAAAAGATATATACAATCTTGTTCCTGCATTACCGAAAGCAAACTTATTCGGACAATTTTTTTCCATGATAAAAGATTACATGCATAAACAAATGGAGGGATAAGCGGTGCTGAGCGATTTAAATCCGCAGCAACAGGAAGCCGTTACACGAACAGATGGACCGGTACTGATTATCGCCGGTGCAGGATCAGGCAAGACCCGTGTTATCACACATCGCATCGCTTATCTTGTGCGAACACATAACGTTGATCCGACCGCCATTCTTGCCGTTACTTTTACCAATAATGCGGCTCGTGAAATGGCTGAACGTGCCGCTGAGTTAGCGCCGGAAATAACCGGACGTACACGCATTTCCACTTTCCATTCAACGTGCGCGTGGCTCCTGCGACGCCATCAGGAAAAACTCGGATTTACTTCACCATTTACCATTTATGATGATGATGATAAAAAACGGCTGCTGAAAAATATTATAAAATCATTAACCGATAAAAATATGTTCACTGCCGCTTCCGCAGCAATATATATCAGCACAACAAAGAATGCATTTATCAGATCAGAAAGCTTTGCCGATTCAGTTGATTATTTTCCCGGCAGAGAAATTATGGCGGAAATTTACCGTCGCTACGAAGAAGCGCTAATGGCATCCTGTGCACTTGATTTTGATGATTTACTGATAAAAACCGTCCGTTTATTGGAAAACGATACCGCATTGCGTGATTTTTACAGCGCCCATTGGCGCTATATTATGGTCGATGAGTATCAGGACACCAATGAAGCACAGTATCGGTTAACCAATGTACTTGCGGCAAAACATCGCAATATATGCGTCGTTGGTGATGATGACCAGTCAATTTACTCATGGCGCGGTGCACGAATTCAAAACATTCTTTCCTTTAAAGATGATTATCCGAATGCATTTATCGTCCGGCTTGAACAGAATTATCGTTCAACGCAAAATATTCTGAGTGCGGCAAGTGCAATGATTGCACATAATAGTGCACGTATGGAGAAAAAATTATGGACTGACAGTAATGAGGGAAGTGCTCTTATTCTCAATGAAACCAAAGATGCGTTTTCAGAAGCACGCTGTATACAGCATATGATACATTCATTTTTACGGGAAGGATTTACCCTGGAAGATATTGCTGTTTTTTATCGCATTAACGCTCAATCACGAGTATTTGAAGAAGTGTTCCGGTCGGCGGAGTTGACCTATCGTATCATCGGCGGGGTTACCTTTTATGAACGCGCTGAAGTAAAAGATGTTCTTGCATATCTGCGTTTATTGGTAAATCCAAATGACAGTGCTGCACTGTATCGTATTATAAATACGCCGCGACGGGGTATTGGTGAAAAAAGCATTAATGCAATTATTGCTGCACTCAATAACGGTCAGCAGACACTATATGATATTACACAAACGCAAACCGGTTTATCAGCACGGGTATGGAAAAGTTTTGAACAGTTCCGCAGTATAATACGTTTATTCTCTGACCGTATTGATGAAAATAATATTCATCTGTTGGCAGCACAGCTTATTGAAAAAGTCGGCTATGATAATTTCATTGTCGTTCAGGATGAAGCAAAAAATGAAAACAGACTCGAAAATATTAAAGAACTCATTAATTCAATGATGCTCTTTCAAGAGCGTCATCCGAATGCAACACTGCGGGAATATCTGGATGAAAGCGCATTAATTACTGATGACAATAGAACGGATGATAATGCTGATGCTGTTTCATTGATGACATTGCATAATGCGAAAGGACTTGAATATCCAATTGTATTTATTACCGGTATCGAGGAAGGGTTGCTTCCATTAACCCGAAAAGGAGATACTGATATTGAAGAGGAACGGCGTTTAATGTATGTTGGAATGACTCGTGCCCGCAAACACTGTATTTTAAGTTATGCGCTCCAGCGACGAAATTGGGAACGCACTATATCTAATATGCCCTCCCCCTTCCTGGCTGAATTGCCGCCGGAAACACTCATATATTACTCGAATGGCATTCCTCTTGAAGGAACATCATGGGCAGCAAGTCAGGATACAAGCTATACAAATCAATCTGAGAAAAATAATGATGAATGCTTTCCGGTCACTGATGCTGATTTTTCCGATGATATCAATCAGGAAATGTCATATACGCTTAATGTTGCTATTGGTGATTTTGTTTTACATCCGTCATACGGACGCTGCCGGATTATCGGAATTGAAGGCAGCGGAGATGATACCATGCTGCACGTTACCACAAAGACCGGCAGGAAAATGAAATTTTTCTTAAAATATACCGAACTTGAACGCTGTTTTTAACAGTATCGCTGATGACCGCTGTACGGAAACCTGTTTAATACATGAAAACATTCTCGGTATCGCAAACCAAACGTAATGACATTTAATTACTATTTCAAATATATCGGAATTTTTGTTTAGTATCCAATTCTTGTGTTTATATTAATTACCACATTAACAATAAGCTCTTATCATAGCTTTTTATGATTATCTTTCCTCATTACCTTTCCCCATTTTTTCATTATACCCGATATTGCTATACATCGTGCTGCATACGGAATGTATTTTATCGGCACGATTGTTTTTAACTATGAATTCGGAATAGAATAGGTCTCTCCCGGCATACAATAACAATGCAACACATTTGAGTACATGGGCTTGACAGATATCGGCAGTATTGGTATGTTACGCAACAATCGGGCATCGATATGGTATGATAGCGATGCGCGTCCACGGACGCTGGTAACCCTGGCGAAAACGCCGTACTGGATACCATGCCTATGAGCAACAGTAATGACGGTTAAAAGAAAACGAAAGCGAAGTACGACGTCATTCGCTCCTGCTGTTATTATTGCTTTCATTGGTGCACTGGCAGGTTCGGCAGTCGGAAATATAATTATTAAACTTATTGACCGAGAATGGCTCAATCGGGTGTTATACCTTGGCGGGCATGCATGCATGAATGCTGATGGTGTAAACGAATGGGTCGGCGGGTTAGGCCGTATTATTATCCTTGAAATAAATGGCGGAACAGTCAGCTATGAGTTCCCGCTGCATTTATTAGCAGTTATTACTGCAATTGCCGCTGTAATAACATTCATTCGGCTCAGGTGACCCAATAACGGGCACAGCACTTATTTTTACTTCGGGTATTATTTAATAATAAAAACACCCGTATAGAGTATAACGATTATCGTTGAAAGTTCAGGAGGATTATACATTGTCTATAGTATCAATGAAAAACTTACTTGAAGCCGGTGTTCATTTCGGACATCAGACAAAACGCTGGAATCCGAAAATGGCTCCGTATATCTTTCAAGCCCGAAAAGGTATTCATATAATTGATTTATCAAAAACCGTTCGGCATGTTAAAGAAGCATATAGTTTTGTTCAGCAAACTGTTGCTGACGGAAAGAAAATAATATTTGTCGGCACGAAAAAACAAGCCCATAAAGCTATTGCCGATGAAGCGCAACGCTGTGAAATGCCCTATGTCAACAACCGTTGGCTTGGCGGAACACTGACTAATTTTAAAACAATTTCAAACTCGATTCTTCGGCTCAATGACATTGAACGTGAGCTTGAGAAAGAAGATTCACAGTATTCAAAAAAAGAACTGCTTTCTCTCGAACGCCAACGGGAACGCCTTAATAAAAATCTTGGCGGAATTCGACATATGACTGAATTTCCCGGGGCAATGTTCCTTATAGATCCAAATAAAGAACGTATTGCCGTACATGAAGCAAAACTCTGCGGCATTCCGATTATTGCCGTTGTTGACACCAACTGTGATCCGTCGGAAATTGATTATCCGATTGTCGGCAATGATGATGCAATTCGTGCTATTTCACTTTTTGCCGGTATCATTGCAAATGCAGTACTTGCCGGGAAACGTGATAGTATCATGGAACGTGAAGGAGTTGATGCTTCCGTTGCTGAAATGGCTGTTCGTGAAAATGCTGAAGACATTGATTCCGATATAACCGATGATACAAATGATTCAGAACCCGATACCCCTACTGAAGAAATCACAGCGGAAACAACAGCAGACGACCTTCCCGCTGAAAAAGCCGCGATACCTGATTACGGCGCAAATGATGATTTGATGGGCGGATCTGAAAACAGCGACACCAACGAAGAATAATAAACGGTGATTTAGTAACAATACCTGTTCTATTCCCGTATCATGAGATATAATAATTAGGAGATACTAATGGCTATTACTGCAACGCAAGTTAAAGAATTACGAGATAAAACCGGTGCCGGAATGATGGACTGTAAAAAGGCACTTGAAGCATCGAATGGTGAGCTTGATGCCGCGGTTAAATACCTCCGTGAAAAAGGTATGTTAAAAGCAGCAAAACGTTCGGAGCGTTCAACCGAACAAGGTATTATTAAAGCAATTATCACTGATACTGTTGCTGCGATTCTTGAGCTTAATTGTGAAACAGATTTTGTTGCCCGCACTGATGAGTTTATTGCATTAACAGAAACAACGTTGAAAACTATTCTTACCGACTATACCGATAAAAACGGAAATGTTGAATTACCGGAATCAATAACTGCTGCAGTTACTGATATTATTGCAAAAATTGGAGAGAATATAAAAGTACGACGATTTGCCGTTCTTAACAGCAATACCGGGGCAACTGCAGTATATAATGATCATGAACCGGATACCCGCGATTCTTTAGGACATAACACACTGGTATGTTATAATCATTTTAACGGTAAAGTATCCGCACTGGTTGAAATCACGACTGATTCCGACCTCAGCACTCATGACGTATTTAAAAACTTTGTTACTATGATGAGTCAGCAGGTTGCAGCATCCGGTCCGAAATATCTTACCCCGGATGATGTTCCTGAAGCAATTCTTAGCCATGAAAAAGAAATTTACCGTGAAGAAGCAAAAAATGCCGGCAAACCCGACGCTATTCTCGATAAAATAGCTGAAGGAAAAATAAACAAATTTTATGCTGAAGTATGTTTAATGAATATGCCGTATATCGAAAACGAAAAAATCTCTGTTTCGCAGCATTGTGAAGCATTAAGTAAAGAATTAGGCGCACAGATAACCATACGCCGGTTTATACGATACTTCCTTGGAGAAGAACTTGGCAAATAAGGAACTGCGGTTTAACCGTATCCTTCTAAAACTCAGCGGTGAAGCACTTGGTGATAAAGACGGGAATGGCATCTCCGCTGCTGCGGTTGCATCAATTATTGATGAAATAATCCCTCTTCATACAGCAGGAATTCAAATTGCAATTGTTGTCGGTGCAGGCAATCTTTTTCGCGGGCAGGAAAATCTTGTACCGCCTGCCGTAAAAAACAAAAAAGACATACTGACCTCAATTGCGGTAAAAGGGACATCAACACACGGGTTTGGTCGCGCTACCGGTGATTACATGGGCATGCTGGCGACGGTCATGAATGCACTTGCTCTGCAGAACCAGTTTGAACATAAAGGCATTCACACACGAATGCAATCGGCAATAACCATGCAGGAAGTCTGTGAACCATTCATTTTACGTCGTGCTATCCGGCATCTTGAGAAAAATCGTATTGTTATTTTTGGAGCCGGTACCGGTCATCCCTTTTTTACAACCGATACTGCCGCTGCATTACGCGCTATTGAAATTGGGGCAGATGTTATTATTAAAGCAACAAAAGTTGACGGTATTTATGACAGTGATCCGAAAACCAATCCGCTCGCACAACGTTTTGAAACCATTTCGTATATGGATGTTATCGAACGCGGATTGAAAGTAATGGACGCAACGGCGATATCGTTATGTATGGATAATGCATTACCGATTATAATATTTGACTTTTTCCAAAACGGAAACTTAGTTAAAATTATTAACGGTGAAAAAATCGGAAGCTTTGTCGGAGGTTAATATATGATTCAAGATATTATTGCTGAAGCAAAAGAACACATGAAAAAATCAATTGAACATCTCGATCAGGAGCTATCACATGTTCGTTCCGGTCGTGCGCATCCTTCATTAGTTGATAGTATTCCGGTGGAATATTACGGCTCTGAAGTACCGTTAAAACAAATTGCAAGCATTTCTATTCCGGAGGCACGGACAATTGCCATTCAGCCATTTGATAAAAATGCACTTGCAGATATTGAAAAAGCAATTCATAAAAGTGATTTATCAGTTAATCCGAATAATAATGGTCAGACAATTCATTTGCAGCTGCCTCATCTGACTGAAGAACAGCGAAAGGATTTAGTCAAGATTGTTCATAAGCAAAGTGAAGAAACCAGAATTGCTGTCCGCAATATACGGCGTGATGCTAATGCAAAACTTGATCGTGCTCAAAAAGACGGCAGCAGTGAAGACGAAGTAAAACGTGCACATGATGAAATACAAAAAATCACCGATACGCATATCCAGCAAATTGACGAACATGCAAAAAATAAAGAAAAAGAAGTTATGACCGTCTGATACACTGCACGACGATACTCTCCATAAAGGAACCGTTCCTAAATGCTGTCACGACGCAAACCCGAACAACCGTATACTCCCGAGCAGTATAACCTCAATCCGGCTGTAATCCCTCAGCATATTGGTATTATTATGGACGGAAACGGACGCTGGGCGAAAAAACAAGGGTTCCCCCGACATGAGGGACATAAAGCCGGAAGTGATAATCTTGAAAATATTGCCGGCGCCGCATGTGATTTCGGTGTCAAAGCATTATCAGTATACGCTTTCTCTACCGAAAATTGGTGCCGCCCCGAATCAGAAATTACCGCACTTATGAATTTGATTGCAGCATATCTCAAACGCCCATTTCCGAAACGTTTTCGGAATCGTGTCAAAATGAAAGTGTCAGGAGATATTACCCGATTACCGAAACTTGTTCAAATGGGCTTACATGACTGGATAACAAAAACGTCAAATAATACGGAAATGACTCTTAATGTCTGCCTTAATTACGGCGGACGTGATGAAATCGTTCGTGCAGCACGGGCATGTGCCGAAGAAGTCAAAAACACCTCTATTACTGTTGATATGATAGATGAAAATTATTTTGCCGGTAAATTATTTACTGCTGAATTACCTGAACTTGATTTACTTATTCGTACATCCGGTGAGTTTCGTGTTTCAAATTATATGCTTTGGCAAATTGCTTATGCTGAAATTGTTGTAACTGATATATTGTGGCCTGATTTTTCTGTTGAAGAATTTGCCCGTTGTATTGGTATATTTCAGCAACGTGACCGTCGCTTAGGCGGATTATAGTATATCACGCAGAGCTGCGTATGCCATATGGACGATACACCTCGCCGCTTCCTTTGTCGGATGACATAATAGTTCGGACAAATTACACTGATACACTATTTATCCTAAAATAAACCTATCACTGAACAGAGTTCATAAATATTTTTCTGTCAATGAAACTAATCGTTAAGAATATAATCAGCACTGCCGGGCCGACTGAGATCCTTCCGGTCAGTCCACAGTCGACATCGGCAGTGTTTGTGTGCTCCGCGTCGGCAGCATCCGCTTACCGCGCGTGCACTTCTATAAACAATAATAATCGTTATTTTATGACAATATTAAAATCTTTTTCAGTATTATCGGTATATCTCTTCTCAAGGAATTCAGCAAGCGTCCGATACTAATAGTGTTGCAATTTTTGAAAGGCAGTATTACTGCATGAATAAAAACCAGAAAAAAGTTGTTGTCTTACTTTTTATATTATATATTGTTATTATCAGCTATATCGCCGGGCAGGCACTTCACGCATTTACCTATGCACAACTGATTACAACAAAACTGGATACTAAATATATTCCGCTTAATGATATTATTGTAACTGACACCGGAAAACCGGCAGGAACAATTATATCAATTAATCATAATGACGGAATGTTAACGGTTCAATGCAGTATACGAAAACCATTTGCGGCAGGTCAACAATCATATTTTTCGATACAGCAGAAACACTATAACGGATATGAACTCATTATTCATAATACTATCGAACCTGAATCGCAAAGGGAAAATAAACACATATTTATTCCCTGTACTGACAGTTTGACAAAAAATAAATAACGGTTCATCACCGCAGTAAATAACTATATGGTAGTTGCGAAATTTTAACCTCGACTCCTTATCACAAAAAGACGGCGTCACCATAGCGCCGTCTTTTTATATATACATACCGTCATTCAAGCAGATATGACCATACTATATATGGAATGAAGAATGCAGAATATAAATTAAAGAATATTTATCATAAAAAATATGGTGACCTGCTCTATAGCGGGTCACCATATACTTTATTGTTTATTCTTTTATTGCTTATTATTCTATTATTGTCAATTGACCAACTTTTTCCCATTCAGGATTTGGTGTTAATACAAAAGCAACATATAATCTATCTTTTTCTAAGCTTATATTGACTCCGGATTCTTTTAATTCTGCTTTAATTTGCTCAGGAGTTACTTTATATATTCCACCCGATACAACATCAACAACAAGCCCGATTAATCCACCAAAAACACCAAAAACAATATTACCCCAAATCCATCCACTAACTTTTTGTGTTAATACTAATTCATATGGAAGATATCCATCTAATAATATTTTAACAGTATGGTTCTTTCTACGCGACAGGTTCGCAACTAAAGGAGTATTCCCAAATGTCCTATTATCAATAACAACCTTTGCACTACTCGGGACACTTGATATTCCAACTTCCTGTTTTGTACCATGCATAATAGTAGCACATCCAATCAAAAACAAAACCAATGAGCAACTAACAAGATACAAAACTGTTTTGATTAATAAATGATTCCTTTTCATTTTTTCTCCTTAAACTTTAATATTTATAATATAAATAGCATTATAGAATGTTTGTAAAGTATTAATATATTATTTATAACAGCAAAGCTAATCATACCCTGCATATTCAATGCATTCTGTCTATTGGAAATAATTATAAAACAAACAAAAATGATCTGCAGAGACGAATACAGTAGCATAGATTACTGAAAAAATAAAATTAAGAAATAAAATAAATGTCATATTATTGGATATATATAAGCACGCCGCGTCTTTCAGACGGTGTTTGCAATGCCAAGATTTAGGGGTAGTCTTCAACTCACTTCGTGCCCCCCCTTTTTTTCAGCTCTATATATAGTATGTCGGTATGTTTTCGGGTTTGGAAACAATGATTATTATTAAAATTATATTTAAATATGAACTGCAAAGCATTACAGTATTATTAAACTAAAAATAGCCGCCATTACTGACGACTTCACCGAATTGCAACTGTTTCTATATTTATATACATACCGTCATTCAAGCAGATATGACCATACTATATATGGAATGAAGAATGCAGAATATAAATACGCGCTATGCTTTTTCTATCTCGGTGAGTGCATTACGATAAACGTTTTTTACACCATTATTGCTTTCTGTTTTTATTATTTTTTTAAATCGTGTTATAAGCTCTTTTTGTTTATTTGTATTAAACCTTGCTATTTCAGTTAAAGCAAAAGCCGCACACCAGCGAACAACAATGCTTTTATCAGTTGTATTTTTAAATAAATTCGGAATTGCTTCTTCAACTTTTTTTGGATATTTTCGTGCAATATATCCGATTGATTCAGGACATCCCCACTTTACACGGGAAATGGTACTATTAATATTTTGAATTAAAATCTCAATATACGGAAGCAATAATTCAGGTTTCTCCTGCGATACAAATTTCATTACTTCCGCTGCTGTGCCTTTTTCAACATTTGAACCATTCAATAATAGATCAAACAATACTGTTATAAGTTTATTATCGCGGCTGATTTTCTTTGTTATTAAAACAACTTTTTCTTTATGTTTTTTATCTGATGTTAGTATTTTGGTAAGCTGATTTTCCATATGTATTTCTCCTTTTAGACTTTTATTTTATTTCTAAAAACAAAATCAAATGGATACATTTACATTTGTTTTTAGCACTTCACGAGAAAAGCGGAAATGCAACTTCCCCGGAAGCATTCTCACCTAATGACATACAGGTAAAATAATCATTTATGGAGCTGAGGATGGGGGGGGCACGAAGTGAGTCGAAGACCACCCCTGACCTCGGCAGTGTGCATACACTTGCATATCTGAAAGTCAACACTGCAGTTCCCCGGAAGCATTCTCACCTAATGGCATACAGGTAAAATAATCATTTATGGAGCTGAGGATGGGGGGGACACGAAGTGAGTCGAAGACCACCCCTGACCTCGGCAGTGTGCATACACTTGCATATCTGAAAGTCAACACTGCAGTTCCCCGGAAGCATTCTCACCTAATGACATACAGGTAAAATAATCATTTATGGAGCTGAGGGGGATCGAACCCCTGACCTCGGCATTGCGAACGCCGCGCTCTCCCAGCTGAGCTACAGCCCCGATTTTAAATATTCAACAATTTAATGATGAATATAACGTAATATCTATTAAAATGCAATTTTTATTGATGTCAAGTATTTTATAAATTACAACTGAAAAACAGTACCGCATACCATAGAACGGTAAAAATAAATTTCTCTGCGGTATTGCACAATAATAATGTTATGAACAATAATTATTATACTGTAAAGGATATTATTAGTATATAGAAAAAAACACCGTTATAAAAATACACTCTTGTTTATATGAAAATATTACAATTATAAAACCACCCTTGCAAAATAGCATATGATTTGATATAAAAGTAGTATTATGGCATATCAAAAAAATCAACAGCGCCCGCTTGTTCGTCAGCATGACGGATCGGGGTCACCATTTTTACGATACCTTTACAACTGGTTTGAAGTTATCGCTATTGCGATTTTTGTTGCGCTCGTATTAAAACTGCTGGTCGTTCAATCATTTCGTGTTAACGATTTATCAATGGCGCCGACTTTATGGAAACACACAAAGCAAACAAAAGCGGATTTTGTTCTAGTCAATAAATTAGTTTTCGGTGCACGTATCCCGTTCATTAATGTGAAGATTAAACCATTACGTGAACCTCTGCGCGGAGAAATTGTTATTGTTCGTGATAAAAAAGAACCTGATCGATTGATGATGCTGCGCGTTGTTGGTTTACCGCATGAAGTTGTCGAATATAAAAATCATACATTGTATATCGACGGCAACAAAGCCGATGAGAATTATTTGAGTGAATTAACCGGACAGTATTATCATCATACTGTTACTATCCCGAAAGAAATATATTCAGTTGCAAATGCACGACGCATACCGCTGAAAGCAGGGCAATTTTATCTGCTTGGTGATAATCGTACCGGTGCACGAGATTCACGACAATTTGGCGCCGTTACCGCTGATCACATTGAAGGTAAAGTTTTTTTCATTTATTCCCCCATACGCCGTATCGGCAGCATTCCATGACCGACCGTTCCGGCGCTCAACCTCCCGCCGGGTTGTATCTCCACATTCCATTCTGCCGCCGGCGATGCGGTTACTGTGATTTTTATTCAACAACAAATTATCAGCATATGGGAGAACGGTATTTCAACGCACTGAGAAAGGAAATACTTTTTCGTGCACCATTTTGGCGTAACTACATTTTTGATTCAGTATTTTTCGGCGGCGGTTCACCAAGTATAGCCGGTTCACGGCTGAATGATATTGTAAAAACAATACGCCGTGTATTGAACATTATGCCGGATAGTGAATGGACTATAGAAGTCAACCCTGAAGATATCACTGATAAATTATTAGATGCCATTCAGAAAGCCGGGTTTAATCGTATTTCTGTCGGCATTCAGTCATGGAATGCCCATGAACTCACGACTATGGGACGACGGGCAACACCGGATATTAATGAACGTGCTCTTCACCGGCTTCAACAATGTAATATTGAAAACATTAATATAGATTTATTATTCGGTGTGCCGTATCAAACCCTTCAGAGTTGGCGAACGACACTTGCTCAAACACTTTGGTTTAACCCGCTGCATATCAGTACATACAGTTTATCAGTCCCGACATCCGGTCCATTACAAACAAAATTAAATGAAGGAAGCTTTACACTTCCCGAAACTGAAGACGTACGCAGTATGTATATTTTAGCTATTGAAATGTTGAAAAAAAACGGTATCGCACAATATGAAATATCAAATTTTTCCCGCCCCGGTTATGAAAGCCGCCATAATGTACACTATTGGCATGCGGATGATTATCTCGGACTCGGCGCATCAGCAAGCAGCTTCAACCGTCATGAAAAATGCCGCCGGACAAATATTGCTGATATTGAAAAATATTGCACGGTGATGGAATCAGGAACTTATTCCGATAATGTTTACACAATAGATACGTTAACTGATGCCATACTGATGCGCGAATATATTATGCTTTCAATGCGTCTTACTGACGGGCTTTCACTGAATCATTTTATGCAGCGTTTCGGAATACCGCTTACAAAGATCATTCCTGAGACACAGCTGCGTGAATGGAAAGACAATAGATTTATCATTCTTGACGATGATAGGATACGCTTTACCGTCAAGGGCTTCTGTGTTGCAGATACCCTATTAACAGAAATATTCAAATTATGCGATGTTGTGAATACTACTCACGCATAACCAAACGTGAAAAGCATTTCCCCGCAGTATATGTATATACTATAAAAAAAGCAGCCATATCCGAAAATATGACTGCTTGTTTTCATACTGTGTGTTTGCAGATTAAAGATCTTGTGGTTTGAGCGTTTTTCTGCCATTCGCTTTTGCGCGACCTTCTGCTTCTTTTACCAGCGCCTGTACTTTCTCGTTCAGAGCATCTGCAAAATTAGCTGAGACGTTTACGTTTTCAACCACCGATTTAATCTTACTTCTTACAATAATCATGTCTGACATTTACAGTTCACCTCCCAAAGTTATAACTAAATTTATACTATAAAATTAATTATTGAGTACCTGAATCAGTTGCGCCGGTTGTTTCTGCTTCTTGCGCAGGCATAATATCACTGAGATACTGCTGCATTGTTTCCGGCGGATAGAACCGTTTCAACAGTTCTTTTTTCATATTTTCATCATCGGCAAATTCTTCATTTATTGCTTTTTCTATAAGATGCCGGTGCAGGATACGTAATGATGCTGCACTTTTATCACCGACATATACAAAATCATATTTTTCGGCTCTTGCGATAAGAATAGTCAGGGTACGAATACGCCATAAAAGAATCCATTTTCGTTCTTCCTTCGGGATTTCACCATCAACAACTTCAAGTGCTGCTTCATACGTATCAATATTCTCCATTGCCCTGCCGTAGTATTTATTATATATACAGCCGATAACAAGATTATGATAGGTATTCACCAGCAGGCTTTTATAGACATCCAATCCGGTTACACGGGTATCCCAGACAAGTTTACGAGAAATAATATCTGCCGATTCTGAAAAAAGATTTAATGAACGGTCAATACGACGCCGCATGGATAAATCAGTCGGAGTATTCACTTCCAGATGATAAGGATCAACATTGTACGGATTAACTTTATTTCGTCGTATTTCAAACTGTGAAATGATTTCATACCCCTCATTATACAGCTTTATTGCTTCCTGCAGCCATTCAAAAGGTGCATTTGTATCAAACACCGCTTGCTGTGCATAATTTTCGTACCCGATAGGTGCATCAAACGGCCACTCCATATTAGAAATAGCGGCAACACTTTTCGGCAAGTCCTCAGCAGAAACCGGCGGCTCATAGGCTCCGCCACGCATTGCTGCACAGACCGGAAAAACTAATAATAAACTAATTGCACTCATAATTATTAAGGAACGCATATGTTATGCCTCCATTGATATCATTATATATCTGATGTCCTCATAGTAAATGAGACTGTATAATTACCAGCGTATATGCACTTATCCGCATTGTCAAGTTTATTTTTGTATTATATGGTCTTTTTAGGGCATATTTGAGAATATTGTTCTTTTAGGTGCAGGGAATCTAAATTTGAAAGTTTCACTTGTCAATATTCTAAATACTGCTATACTTGTCTGCAGGGTCAGGTTAATGAAGCATACATTAATATTCTATATAGTATTATTTATAATCGTTATAGTCGGTGTGGTCTTTGGACGTATTAGCCCGCACGTCAGCGGCGGCTACCGATGGGTTGATTCATTGACGCCTGAAGCATTTATCGGGGCGGAATGGATTGATATTGCACAAACCGGCACTCCTATTGCATGGTATGGAGAAACACCGTTTTATGCATTAGATTTACCCTTCACCGTTTCATTATATGGTTCAAATTATACCCGAATATATTGTTATGAAAACGGTTTTGTTTCATTCCAGCCGGGCGGTATTGAATACGCTGATCTTTCCGCTACCCCGCCGAATGCTACCATCGCTGCCCTGAATTTTAACGGGCGGCTTATACGAAACGGGCAAATATTTTATCAGGAAGTCGGGCCAACAAATAACCGAAAGTTTATCATTCAGTATGATTCTGTTTATTATACGGCAATAAAAAATCAGACCTTTCAATTTGTTTTTTATGAGCAAAGCAATACCATTCAAATAAATTATAAAAACACCCGTTCCATACATCCGGTCCCATTTTATCAGGCAGGAATTGATGCGCCGGATGGTTCACATATGCTGCGGTATAATGCATGTGAGAATTTAGGGACGAATGCCTTTTCGGTATTATTCACAACGTCGGTTGTTGAAAGTACACCAACCCTGTCAATTACACGACCAAACACTGATGATAAAACCTACAGTGAATATCATATTACCTGGACAGATTTCGACACTGATGACGATGCTGTTATAGATTTGTTTTATTCATCATCGTCAAATTTTAATACAACCAATATCATTGTTGCCGGTTTATCCGAAGATGATAGCACTGATGCATATATTTGGGATACCGGCAGTGTGCCAACGCGGACGAATTATATTTTTGGTCGTATTTACGATAATCATCAGACGAATTGGTCATATGCTGCAGGTTCGGTTATCATCGGGTCACTGACGAATTACGGTCAGCCCTATCATGAAGACTTCCAATGGGGTGCCGGCGGCTGGGTGCAAGGTCCATCGGATTATGTCTATCCGGTTTGGGGAAGTGTGAAAGCGCTGCATCTTGCAAATATCGGCAGTAATCATATGTCGCCGTTTCATGCGTCAGTTGAATCGCCGTGGATTTCATTTACCAATGCCGCTGAATATATTCTCCGATTTTCCCGCACTAATGACGGCAATACCTACATGAGCAATCTTATGGTGTATATAACGACTAATAATACAGACTGGCACTTGCTGAAAAATTATACAAAAGCCTCAGCATCAATTAATTATTATCGGAAATCAACATTTGAAATAGATGTCAGCGCTTATTTTAACCATACCATTCGCATTCGTTTTGTCGGTATCTTTGAATACGCCAATCAATATTGGCTTGATGATATTGCATTGGTTGAAGGCAATAATCGTGTCGATGGCACCGGGATAGTGATATATGATGATGAAGGTTATCCGGCTGTACCGAATTCAGTCTACCGGCTTGGAATAAAATACATTGCAGAAACCAATATTTCCGGCGGCACCTTATGGATAGAACTTCCGAACGAGTTCAGTAATGTTCAAACAAACAATGCTTCCGCAGAAGGATATATTGACATTACTCCGTTTGGCGGTGCCTCATTGCTTTCCAATAGATTAGTAACCGCAACTGATTTAGTACTATATTTTGATCATTGTACGACAGGTCAGGGGTATCATATTATTTTAGGGTCAACAAACAGCGGCGGTCCGGGTATCCGTGCGCCGGCATCGACCTCATATGCATCGTTTCAAGCATGGACAAAAAGTTCAAACGGTTCATTTACAGCAATCACTGCACCCGGCTTTTGGATACGCTGGAGCAGCTCACCGATAAATTATCGTTTTCTTAGCCCGAAAAGCGGTGTTGCCGACGCATCGGCACAAATTATTATTTCAGGATATGTTCGATCGGATCACCCGATTATTAATGGTGTTGTCCGACTTACATTTCCGACCAACTTTACACCGCCGCAGGTAACTAATGCAAACACACCGGGGTTTTTCAGCGTTTCTCTTGCTTCTCCGCATGATCGCCTTAACGGCACACCAAATATCAGTATTAACAGCGGCAACTATTACATTGATATTCCCGTTCGGTATTGTGCTCATAAAATATATTGTTATTACGGTACAAACGGCAATAGTGTTACTCTTCCCTCACAATCAGGCAACTATCCGTTTTCATTTTCCGCACGTAGTACAAATACTGCTTTTACCGCACCACGCACTCATAATTATACCGTTATACCCGGCTGGAATGATATTTCCGGAAAAGCATGGCTGACACCGCCAATGATTGAACCAAATATTTCACGAACCCTGACATTCTATTATTCCACCCATGGTGAAATACCAATGACAAACGGAATTGTCTCATTTGAGATTCCCGCGGGCTGGTCATCGCCCCAAACAACCAACGCAAGTGCTGACGGGTATGTGTATATTAATCGATCCTCATTCGGACCGCACGTCGGACGATTAACTGCCACCGGTAATGGTCCCTGGATGATTTCAGTTTTTGTTACTAATCTTCCGGTAAATAATAATTTTAATCTGCGCTATACAACAATAATTCCGAATGAAACGACGTATACACTGGCAATAACGGTAAGTAATCATGCTGTCCCGATGACTAATATTATTAGTGAACCGACTATATTCATACAGGCAAAAGACGGCAGCGGACAGCTGTTCCTGCAATCCGAGTCAAATGTATATACCGGAACACCAACAGTTTTAAAATTCAAATATCAATGCGATTATCCGCTGCCCGGCGGCGAAATGGTTATTTCATTACCAACAAATTTCACTATCCCGCAGTTTACCTCATCAACGAATAATGGGCTTTTTGTAATTACCGGTATATCCGGGTACGGAAATAAACGACTCGGCATTCCATATACCTCACCGACGAATAATCGGGAAGTGCATATTCCGATATATGCCGCATCGCCGGTTACCGTGTATTGTGAATATCATACAGATACTCCTGAATATACCGGTCTGAATACAATTCATGGGTATTCACGAGAAGCCGGCGGTACGCTGCGGGAACTTCATAACTCACCAATTCCTTTACAGATTATTTACGGGAATTATATGAATGTTTCTCTTGATCCGAATGTTAATTGCGGTCCCGCGCAACGAGGAACATGGGTTGTAACCTTTGAAGCGAAACGTTCATTGAATAATGCCGTACTGCGTATACATCAGCCGATACGCTGGAGTAAAATTCAAACAAATCACAATCTCCCCGGTGCATTAAATATTACCACCGAAGGCGCTGATATTGATTTAACGTCATTAGTTTTATATGACATCGGAACAACGTATTTAGATATTCCAATTATTACCATGCAACAGGGTGATAAAATACATTTCTTCTACGGTGATACTTCATATAGTGAAAACGGAAAAGCCGTTACACAGCCCTACCCCGGCACTGCACATTTTAAATGTGAATTATTGCCGGCCGGCGATACATCGTATCATTGTATTGCTTCTTCACCACATATAGAAATCATCGCCGGTCTCGGACCGCCGCCCGACCCGACAGTTACTGCACGTCCTCAACCACCGACTGACCCGCCGATAGCCGGTCCGAACCCATGGCATCCGAATGAAAGTGAATTAATTATTCATAATGTCCCTTCCGGCGCTTCTGTTTGGATTTGGGATGCTGTGGGAAACAGAGTGGTTGAGCTGAACAGCAACCCCTTTGCCGATTCATATGATTATACGATACGATGGAACGGCCGCTTACCAAACAGCAGTACTATTATCGCACCCGGTATATACTATCTTCAGGTATGGCGTTATATAGCCGATACCGATAGTGAAACACTTAGTCTTGAAACAGAAACAATACGAATACAAAAATTAGCGGTAATTCGATAAAATTATAATATTGTCCCTGTAATTAATTCACTAAATCCTATAAGATTGCACGTTTAAGGCTGTTTCCGATACATCTGGCAATTTATCGTTTGACAAAACAAAAAAGTGTGTACATATATATAGTTGTATCGGCGTAAACGTTTTTGTTCGGGAGATTTTCGTGATTACGCATGAATAGTTATATATAATATTCCGATATATACTGTATAATTATTCATAATTAGTATGGATATAGAGTGCATAATTATTGTGAGCTGAAAATCACAATAAGAATAAAAAAGTCAGCCGAGGCGGCACATACGGTAATCCGAATAATAGTAATTATACCGGCGATTATACCGGTATCGGATTGTATTTGAGTAACGTAATGATTACCAGAAACGGTTTGGCGAAATCGTGAATAAAAAGGATTATGATTAAATAACGAGGAATAATTATGAAACTATTTAAAACAATGTTTATTATAATTATTATAATTGCGCTTCATTCTGCGTTATTCGCCAATGCGACCGGATCAGGTGATTTTTTAAAAATTCCCTATGGGGCACGATATAGTGCATTAGGCGAAACATTTGTTGCATTAGCGGATGATGCAACAACCGTTACTATCAATCCGGCCGGATTAGGTACATTACACTATGGGGAAATACATTTACAGAACTTATTATGGTTTGAAGGGCTTACCGGACAATATGTATCAGCAGCACAACCATTTGATTTCGGAACAGTCGGCATTTCACTCGTTTATTTTCATGCAACTGTTTTTAATGCCTACGACCGCTATGACGGAACTATTACTGAAAGCCCGAAATATAATAATATGTATATTAATGGTGCGGTTGGTCGTCAGATTGTTGATAGTGATAATCTGAATATATTTGCCGGCGGAGGTATCCGATATATTAGCCAAACATATGATGACACCAGCATTCCGGATATTACCTTTGATGGCGGAGTAATTTTTAATTTTGAAAAAGTTCTTCGTCAGCGAACAGTAAACGGTTATATTTTCCCGAATGGAATTTCACTCGGCGCATCGGTAACAACACTTGAACTGACCGGTGGCGAAGAATACGAAAACGTACCGATGGGCTGGCGAGTCGGGCTGGCTGCTCCGGTCATTAATGCATTATCATTCGGTACAGAAGTCCGTTCATACAGTGGTGAGTCACCCCAGATTTCAATTGGAATTGAAGGATCAATTACGCCAATGTTTCAACTGCGGGCAGGATATAAAATAAACTCCCCGTCGGAAAAAATAACCACGGGTATCGGATTCCGTTTCGGTATTGCTTCAGTAACCGGTATTATTGATTATGCATTAGCCCTGCAGCCAAATTTACATTCATCATCATTCGGAGGCTTCGGAAATACCCACACAATTTCAATCGGTATTAAGTTTCAGGACTTTTCAGCACAGCGCCGATCCGAACGGTTATACTATAGCGGTGTTGCGGTCTATGTTGAAGGTGATATTGAACAGGCTATTAAATACTGGGAAGAAGCAGTTGAAGTATATCCGGCAAACAGAAAAGCAGTCGATAGATTGAAAGAAGTCAAGTATGATAAAGAAGTACAGCGTATGCGGAATAAACTCAGTGATGTTGAGCAGCGGTTTGATGAAATTGAACAAGAGCTTGAACAGCAGGATGCACGGAGCGAATCAACCAGAAATGACAATGAACAACCATTGTATGATGATGAAAAGTAGTGTATACTTAAATATCAGCAATGCCTGCAAAGAGAGGTTCTCATTATGCAAAAACGTATCTATCGCATAATAACATATAGTATAATAATACTGTTATTATGTTCATCAGCGTTTGCGCTTTCTGAAAAAAAAGAAGAAGAAGTACGACAGCTTATACGCAAAGGGCTTTCGCATTATAGCCAACGTGATTATAAAAAAGCAGTTCAATACTTTAAAGAAGTTATTATGATCGAACCTGAAAACCCGCGCGCACGGAAATATATGGATAAAGCGCTGAATCGGTTTGAAGAGTATTATCTGCATATGACGGACGGACGCGACCACTATATGAATGAAGATTATGAACACGCACGTGAGTCGTTTTATAAAGCAATTGTTCTTAATCCGAAGAGTTCAAAAGCACAAATGTATTATTTGCAATGCACGCATCCAAAAATATCCCTGTCGGTTAATGGAGGGGTACATGCACCCGGGACAAAACCAATTGAGTTTAAGCTTGATAAATCATTTGAAGAGCCAAACATTCCTGAAGACATTGATTTAGGATTATGGGGGGATCGTTGGCGCTTGGATATTATTGATGAAGATAACCGGCTTGTTACCTCAGTAAAAGGCGGGCTCAGTTTTCCGAAATCAGTTCATTGGGATGGTCGGACCGAACGGGGAGACTTGATTCCCAGCGGTAAGTATACTGCACAATTCTTTCTTCGTGCAATAACATATGAAGATACGGGAAATGAGCTTAAAACTGAAAAAGTGCCGTTTATTATCGATACGATGAAACCAATCGCACAAGTCGAATGTACTATACATGCTTTTATGCCGGGAGATAAAGAAAATCAGCCCGTATTTAAACTGAGTTGTAAAGATGATAATAAGATTGACCATTATGAATTCATTATCAGATATGCAAGCGGTCGTGCAATAAAAACGTATTCCGGTAAAGGAAACCCGCCGACAAAAATAACCTGGGGTGGGGAAACTGATGATAAAAGAGTTATTGGTCCGGGCGTTTCGGCAGAATACCTTTTACTGGTATACGACAGTGCCGGTAATCAGGGAGTATCGCGTATTGGCGAAATAATTACTGAAATTAAAATTACCCGAGAAGACAAAGGGTTGGTCATGAATTTTGATAATATTAATTTCGCAAGCGGCAAAGCTGATCTCGGGGCTGATGAGAAAAACATTTTGGATAATGTTGTTAAAATCCTCCATGATTATCCACGTGAAAAAATACTGGTTGAAGGGCATACTGATGATGTAGGAGAACAGGAAAGCAATTTAGAGCTCTCCAAACAACGTGCGCAAGCGGTTCGTGAGTATCTTATATCACAGGGCATTAATGCACGACGTATTGACTCAGTTGGATATGGTGAATCCCGACCGAAAGTAAAAGGAAAAAGTGAACGTGCACGGGCTAAAAACCGACGGGTAGAAATTGTAATTAAAGACTAACGAATTATCAACTGACATGGCGGCTCGTGGGGCATCATTATATATACGTTCTAACTAATTACATATCCTCATTATCAACCGACATGGCGGCTCGTGGGGCATCATTATATA
>Ga0256845_1000847_pt1 | contig 26413 bp, 29 predicted proteins | sample RiftiametaG_FD_189101 | JGI IMG/M metagenome (GOLD analysis project Ga0256845, IMG submission 189101) | Tube worm associated microbial communities from hydrothermal vent at the East Pacific Rise, Pacific Ocean - Riftia | ecosystem: Host-associated > Annelida > Integument > Unclassified ... | reverse complement strand
AAGATGCCAATGAATATAAAACTTCAGGTATTAATTTTAAATATCTTAGATATGCCGATGTTCTGTTAATAATGGCAGAATGTGAAAGCATAAGATCTGGAGGAAGCCAAGATGCTGCTGCAGGTCTAATTGATCAAGTTCACACAAGAACTGGTTTGATCAGTATAGGTGCTGGACTTTCCAAAGCTCAGATATTTGATGCTTTGGTACATGAACGTAAAGTAGAGCTTGCAGGTGAGCAGTCAAGATTCAATGACATTGTTCGTTGGGGCATTTCTTCCACTAAATTGGCAGGAACCAATTTTACTATTGGAAAACATGAACATTTACCTATTCCACAGTCAGAAATTGATTCAAATACAAATATGACTTCTGCTGATCAGAACCCTAGTTACTAGAAACAGTTTATAACTTAATGAAAAGCCACCCTTATAGGACGGCTTTTTTTATTTAGACATGCCCAAGGACTATCCAAAAAAAAGAATAAAAGTCCCTCGTTTTAATGAGAAATCTGGTTTTTATACTACACCAGAACGTTCCAAGATCATGGGCAAGATCAGAGGTAAGAACACAAAGCCAGAAATGGCTTTTAGAAAAGCATTATGGGCAACAGGCTACCGCTATAGGGTAGACTATAAAAACCTGATCGGCAAACCAGATATTGCACTTAAAAAATACAAGACCGTCACTTTTATCAATGGTGAATTTTGGCATGGGCACAATTGGGAAGAGCGCAAGCATAAAATAAAGACCAATCGCAAATTCTGGATACCCAAAATGGAACGCAATATACAACGGGACAAAGAGGTGAATGCAGCATTAAACCAATTGGACTATACCGTATTCCGTTTTTGGGAAACAGAGATCAAGAAAAATTTAGAGCGTTGTATAAAAGAAGTGATTGGCCATCTAAAGAAAATGGAAAGCAAAAAGAAATAATCTCTTTTTTAAAAAGGCAAATCCTTAAATTATTTTATGTCCGACATTTATAGTTAGGTCAAAATAGGTTGCACATTGTACTTATTTCACTATTTTTAAATACTAACTAAACAATAATGCAGACCCAATTACATAAAGTAACTTCCAAACTCCCAAATGCAAAAACCACAATTTTTACAACTGTGGGAATATTGGCCGCAAAACACAAAGCAGTGAACCTATCCCAAGGTTTTCCTGATTTTGATATGGATCCTAAACTAATACAATTGGCAAACAGTGCCATGCTAAAAGGCCATAACCAATATGCCCCAATGCAAGGGTCTTACCCTCTTAGAGAAATTATTTCTAAAAAAATTGAATCATTGTACGGAACTAAATATCATCCAGACACTGAAATCACCATAACCATTGGAGCCACACAGGCCATTTTTACGACCATTACGGCATTTATCAACCCCAAGATGAAATCATTGTCTTTAAGCCAGCTTATGACTGCTATGAGCCCGCAATTGAAGTCAATGGTGGCATTCCCATATTTGTTCAGTTACAGGGAAAGGATTATAAAATTGATTGGGAAGATTTTAAAAACAAGATTACTCCAAGAACAAAAATGGTGATCGTTAATACGCCCCATAATCCAAGTGGAACAATCCTTTCTAAAGAAGATGTGCTACAAATACAGGAAATTTTAAGGGACACCAACATTATTGTGATAAGTGATGAAGTTTACGAGCACATTGTTTTTGATGGAAAGGAACACCAAAGTTTTTCCAAATTTAGTGATTTGGCATCCCGGAGCTTTATTTGTTCCTCCTTTGGAAAAACTTTTCATGCCACGGGATGGAGATTGGGATACTGTGCCGCCCCTGAAGAATTAATGAAAGAGTTTAGAAAAACACATCAATTTAACGTGTTCAGTTGCCACCATCCCACACAGATAGCATTGGCAGAATATTTAAAAAACCCTGAGAATTATTTAGGACTTAATTCCTTTTTTGAAGAAAAGCGTAATTTTTTTCTTGAAAATATCAAAGAATCAAGATTTAAATTCACTCCCTGTGAAGGCACTTATTTTCAGCTCTTGGACTATTCCAACATTACAGATGAAAGTGATGTTGACCTAGCCGAAAGATTGATAATTGAGCATAAATTGGCCAGTATCCCAATATCCGTTTTCAATACAGGTCAAATTGACAACAAACAACTTCGCTTTTGCTTTGGAAAGAAAAAAGAAACTTTGGAAAAGGCTGCGGAAATATTGAATAAAATCTAAGTTCTTGTTAAATTGAGACTTTTACTTTAAAGCCGCATTTACTTTGGTCATAAACGCTCCTATTTTACTAGGTTCTAACCATCTGGTTACTACAACCAAATCATTTTCCTTATCGATCACTATAAAATTTCCTCCAAAACCAGCTGCGTAATATATATTTTCTGAAAGCCCTTCCCAATGCCGGGCACCCTTTTTATTTAACCACCACATATAGCCATAGTTTACATTTGGTATTGAAGGTTCAATAGCTTTCCTAATCCATTTTTCACTAATCAATTGTTGTACCCTCCATTTACCATTGTTCAAAAACAACAGACCAAAACGAGCCATGTCTTCAGTATTTATGAATAATCCAGCACCAGAATGTCCCCCACCGGTAACCGATTTCATTTGTATGCCATCAATCTCTGTCCAAGCATTTTCATATCCGTACCAACGCCAAGTAGTGGAAGCCCCTATTTTATCCATTAAATTTTCCTTCAACACCATTGGTAGTGGTTTCCTCCAAACATGCGTAAGGGAATAGGCCAAAACATTGACGCGGACATCATTATATTCCATAACCTTACCTGGTTCATTGAGTTTTCGATACTTCCAATCGTCAAGGCCACCTTCTTTGGGAGGTCTGTCTGCCCAATCTTTTCCTCCCCATAGCTCACCAGACCAATCTGAGTTTTGCCATAACAAATGTTCCCAAGTAATTTTACTGTTGTGCTCTCCACCAAACGTACCGTCCCAAATATAATCTCCAACTATATTCTTGACATTTGCAATCAACCCTTTATCTTCTGCCATCCCTGCAACTGTAGATAAAAAGCTCTTGGTGACACTAAAGGTCATGTCCACACGCTTGGTGTCTCCCCATTTTGCAATAATGTATCCGTTTTTAAGGATCATCCCCGCAGGACCTCCTCGTTTCTTAGTTGGTCCTAAAATTTATGGAATGGTTCTCTTTCAAAACCTTTAAGAATGGCTATACGTAAATCTCGGGAGCCAGAATATTCATTGTTTTCAGCAAAACCTACTGCTTGTTCCAATTCTTCTAAGTCAATTTTAAAATCCTTAGGAAGTTTCTCCTCCCACTTGGCATTTTGTTCTGGAAAGTAGTAACCATCTTGCGCAGAGGTGAAATTAATATAGAGCAAGAAAAAAACAATTGATTTTAAATACTTCATTTTTGGCAGGTTTAATTGTTGTTGAAGTTAATCAAATCAAATCGCATTAACCAATCTGTTTGCTTGTCCTTACCAATGTGATAAGGGTGGGTGTCAAACTTTGAGAATCCTTTTCTTTGATAAAATTTGATGGCCTTACCATTGTGTTCCCAAACACCCAACCAAATGTAACTTTTATTCATTTTCATAGCTAGCCCAATTATCTGGCCTAACATCCATTCCCCTATTTTATTTCCTTGAAATTTTTGCAAAACATATATACGTTCTAACTCTAACGAGTCATTTTCTTTTATATCTGTTTGGGCATTATTTTCATTCAACTTAAAATACCCAACCAACACAGTATCATTATAGACAAAATAAAAAGACGAATCGGTGTTTTTAAGTTCTCCTGAAAGTCTTTCTTTATCAAAGGCAAAATCTATATAGTTTTTAAAATCTTCTGGGTTGTTATCTTTCTCAAACGCCTCTATAAAAGTAGTTTTAGAGCTTTTAACAAGCTCATCTAAATGAACTAAAGAACATTGTTGAATACGTAGGTTCATATAATTAATTTGTCATAAAAATAAGAAAAGGTGCAAAACCAATGGCTTTGCTCCTTTTCTTATTTTAGCCTATAAAACTATTTATAGCATAAATAATTTTTTGGCCAACATTAAAACGCCTCTATAAAAGGTGTTTCTATTTACATAAATTTCCTCCTCAATAGGAGCGGGGTTAATTTGGGATTCCATAGATTTTTAGGTTTGATTTGGGTATGATTTTTCAACCACTCTTTAAATATAGTATTAAATAACGTAATCCCTAAAATAATGTTGTGAACATTACTTATAATGTTGCAAATAAAATAATTGCCAATGCAGCATCGATGAACTACACTATATTGTCATTTCTGGAATATCTCCATTTACAATCAATGTGCCTTCTGTGGCTTGCTGAATAACTTCTACGCTAACACCAGGGGCACGTTCCTTTAGAAGAAAGCCATTAGGTGTAACTTCTAACACCGCTAAATTGGTCACAATCTTTGTGACACAACCTACACCTGTTAGAGGCAAAGAACATTTTTTAAGCAACTTGGATTTTCCTGCTTTATTGGTATGCATCATTGCGACAATAATATTTTCTGCAGATGTTACCAAATCCATGGCCCCACCCATACCTTTGACCATTTTTCCGGGAATTTTCCAATTGGCAATATCTCCATTCTCTGATACTTCCATAGCTCCCAAAATAGTAAGATCCACATGTTGACCCCTAATCATGCTAAAACTTAAAACAGAATCAAAAAAGGAAGCTCCTGGTAAGGTGGTAATTGTTTGTTTTCCAGCATTAATGATGTCCGCATCTTCTTCCCCTTCAAAAGGGAAAGGTCCCATTCCCAGTACTCCATTTTCACTTTGAAACTCTACATTGATATCGTCACGCACAAAATTGGCCACCAAAGTAGGAATGCCAATGCCCAGGTTTACATAATAACCGTCCTTGACCTCTTGTGCTATTCGCTTTGCGATACCATTTTTATCAAGCATCTATCGTTGTCTTATCGTTCGTTGCTCTATTCTTTTTTCGTAATGCTCTCCTTGGAAAATTCGTTGAATAAATATTCCTGGAATATGAATTTCATTTGGGTTCAATTCCCCAGCAGGAACCAATTCCTCTACCTCAGCAACAGTTATTTTTGCCGCGCCACACATACATGGATTGAAATTACGAGCCGTTCCCTTAAAAATAAGATTCCCAACTTCATCTCCTTTCCATGCTTTTACAAATGAAAAATCTGCTTGGTACGCTTCTTCCAATACATACATTTTTCCATTAAACTCTCGGATTTCTTTTCCTTCGGCTACTTCTGTGCCGTAACCTGCCGGTGTGTAAAATGCAGGAAAACCAGATTGGGATGCACGGCATTTTTCAGCCAAAGTTCCTTGTGGGGTCAGTTCAACTTCCAATTCTCCACTCAGCATTTGGCGTTCAAACTCATCATTCTCCCCTACATAGGAAGAAATCATTTTTTTAATTTGGTGCTTTTGTAAAAGCAGTCCCAAACCAAAATCATCCACACCAGCATTGTTGGAAATACAAGTAATGTTTTTTATACCTAAACTGACCAGTTCTGCAATAGCATTTTCAGGAATTCCGCATAAACCAAATCCACCGAGCATAAAAGTCATGTTGTCTTTAACTCCCTTTAATGCTTCTTGTACGTTAGTTACGGTCTTGCGTATCATCTTTAAAAATCTAAGTCGTCCAAATCATCTTCAGAATCAGCATCCTGTTCTATTGCTTCTCTATACTTTTCACAATCTACAGTGATGGATAAATCGCTTGGCTTAGGAAATTTTTCTTGGGAAACCCCAAGCTCTTCATTAGCATAATTCTTTGTCATATAAAGACCCCAAATAGGGAGTGCCATTGAGGCTCCTTGGCCATAACTAATTGATTTAAAATGTATGGCTCTATCTTCACCACCTACCCAAACACCAGTAACTAAACTGGGTACCATTCCCATAAACCAACCATCACTTTGGTTTTGAGTAGTTCCTGTTTTGCCAGCAATAGGATTGGTTAATCCATAAGGATATCCTGTAAGGATTTTTTTGTAAACTTGGTTGTCTTTATTAAATGAATGCCTTAATCTTGCTCCAGCAGAACCGCCTTGAGTAACACCTTCCATAAGATTAACCATGGCATAAGCCACATCTTCACTCAATACATCTTTGGTTTCTGGCACATATTCATACAACACCTGGCCATTTTTATCCTCAATACGAGTAACCATAACAGGTTTTACATAGACTCCTTGATTAACAAATGTTCCGTAGGCTCCTACCATTTCATAAACATTGACTTCTGGAACTCCCAACGCAATCGATGGCACTTCTAGTATTTCTTTTGTTATTCCCATATTTCTTGCAATAGTAGCAACAGATTTTGGACCAACTTTGTCCATTAATTGTGCAGTTACAGAATTTACAGAATTTGCTAAAGCATGTTTAAGGGTGAACATTTCTCCTGAATATTTTCCATTAGAATTTTTTGGGCACCAAGGTTCAGGATTTCCGTGTGTGTTTGCTTCAATACAATACTGGGTGTCTGGGAGAGAGTCACAAGGAGATAAACGTAATTGGTCTATTGCGGCGGCATACACAAACGGTTTAAATGTTGAACCAGCTTGGTGCGCACCTTGGATTACATTATCGTATTGAAAATGTTTATAGTTTAAACCACCAACCCATGCTTTAACATGTCCCGTTTGTGGCTCCATGGACATCATTGCTGTTCTTAAAAAAGTCTTGTAATACCTGATGGAATCCAAAGGGGTCATTATAGTGTCCTTTTCTTGGGTATCACTGTTCCAATCAAACACCGTCATTTCTGTTTTATGTTTAAAGGAGTCCCGTATTTCATCTTCTGATTTTCCTTCCCTTTTCATTCCTCTCCACCGTTCAGAACTTTTCATGGCCCGTTCCATTATCATGTCTATTTCCTTTTTTTCTAAATCTAGAAAGGGTGCTGTTCTATTTCTATCTGGTGTGTTTTGATGGAAAAACTCAGCTTGTAATTTTGTCATGTGCTCTTTTACCGCTTCTTCCGCATTGGCTTGCATTCTAGAGTCTATGGTGGTATAGATTTTTAAGCCATCCAAATAAAGGTTATACTTGTCTCGCTCACCTTCCATTGCTGGTTTGGGGTTTTTGGCAATCCATCTGTTCATGAATTTTTGCAAATTCATTCTAAAATAGGTGGCCAAACCTTCACGGTGATTTTCTGGACTAAAATTGATGTCCATCTTTAATGCTTGTAGCGAATCTTTTTCTTTCTCTGTGATGTAATCATACTTTGCCATTTGACCTAACACAGTATTTCTACGATTAAACACTAATTCTTCTCTGCGGATAGGATTGTAGTAAGATGAATTTTTTAACATCCCCACTAAGACAGCAGACTCTTCCGTTTTTAAATCTATAGGTTCTTTCCCAAAATAAATTCTTGCCGCAGAACGAATACCATCTGCACTGTAATTAAAATCATATTGATTTAAATACATTTTTATGATTTCTTCTTTAGTATAATTTCGTTCTAAGCGGGTAGAAATAACCCATTCTTTAGCTTTTTGTTTAATAGTTTCAAATATGCTATTGGTTCTAACTCCAACAAAAAGTTGTCTTGCCAATTGTTGCGTGATGGTACTTGCGCCACCTCTACTACCTAAAAAAGCGATAGCTCTAAGTGTGCCTCGGGCATCAATTCCTGAATGTTCAAAAAATCGGGCATCTTCTGTAGCTACAAGGGCATCTACTAAATTATGTGGTAAAGCATCATATTCTACAGGAGTTCTATTGTCTTCCAAATAAAATTTTCCCAATAATTCTCCATCAGAAGATATAATTTGTGACGCCAAATTGGTCTGTGGATTTTCTAAATGGTCAAAAGTTGGCATATCACCCAAAAATCCCCAAGAAGCCATTAAAAATAAAAATGCAAAGGAAAGAACACCTGTTGCAAATAAAATCCAAAACCATTTAATAAATTTAAAGAACCCTTTGGTTTCTTTTTTCTTTACAGCTTCTGCCATAATCTATTGATTGCTTTTTTCTATTTGGAAACCAACATCTATGATTCCCATTAAATCCATCACCCCGTCAACATTTCCATTCTTGCGCATGGCATGTGATAGTTGTACAGTATATACGCCACTAATGGGAAAAACGATGTTTTCCTTATACCATAATTTGTTTTCCTTTATGCTTCCATACCCTTTCCCCATCCATTGGCCATCTGGTAACGCCATTTCATACCCCAAAGTATCTTTAACGGTTTCCCCGTTGGGATAGTTTAGTTCTGCAATCAAAAAAAGATTACTGTACGGAAACATATTGTCATTTCTAATATTGATGTATAAATTGTGTGCATTTATAGTGTCCATATCTGAAAAACTAAACTCCATTGTGTTATCCTTGCTCCAACTCCCATTTTCTGTGGGTCTATATTCAGAATATACTGTTTTCCCATCGTTGCAACTACTTGCAAAAACAAGCAAAAACAAAATAAAAAATAGTTTTTTAAACATTTTTTGATTGTTTATTTCTTCTTCTCTTATTTTTATTTCTGTTCTTTTTCCTTTTATGCTTGGGCTGATCAAAACGTGTTAGGCTGTCTTGTCCAACAACGTTTTCAAATACCTTTTTCTCCTCCACTATATTGTCCTCAGAATATTCTTCCAGACTTTCTACTTTCTCTCCTTTTTCATTTTTTTCTAAAATCTCTATAACCTGCTCTTTTTTTAAAGTATGCCAAGTAGCGGGGTCATTTCTATAGGAAAACCAAAGTGTTTCTTTAAAAATATCTGTTTTTTGACAAAAAGCGAGTCCTTTCTCTGTTTCTAGCTTACTATCTTGAGAAGGGAAACCCTTTAGCGCGTCTAAATACATATCCAACTCATAATTTAGACAGCACTTAAGTTTTCCGCATTGTCCTGCCAATTTTTGGGGGTTTAAGGAAAGTTGTTGGTAACGTGCTGCTGATGTACTTACCGATCTAAAATCTGTCAACCAAGTGGAACAACATAATTCCCGACCACAAGAACCTATACCGCCCAAGCGTTGTGCTTCTTGTCTATAGCCTATTTGACGCATTTCTATGCGAATGCTAAAGGCCTTGGCCATATCTTTTATCAGCTGCCTAAAATCTACTCTGTCCTCAGCAGTATAATAAAAAGTGGCTTTTGATGAGTCTCCTTGAAATTCTACATCAGAGATTTTCATTTGTAGTTTAAGGGCTATGGCTATTTCACGGGCCCGCTTCTTTATTTCCTCTTCTTTATCTCGGCATTTTTGCCAAATATCAATATCTTTTTGGGAAGCCTTTCTATATATTTTTGGCAACTCTGGGTCTTTATAATCAACCTTTTTCTTGGTCATTTGCACTCTGACCAATTCCCCCGTAAGTGTTACCATCCCTACATCATGGCCAGATTTTGCCTGTGTGGACACTATATCCCCAATTGAAAGGAATAATTTTTCTGTATTCTTAAAGAACTCTTTTCTGCTATTTTTAAAACGGACTTCAATGCAATTAAACCGTTCTTCCCCGTTGGGCAGGGACATATTGGAAAGCCAATCAAAAACTGTTAGTTTATTACATCCATCTGTGCCACAAGTACCATTGTTCTTGCATCCACTAGGTTGTCCGTCTTTACCAGTTGAACAACTGCTACAACCCATATTATATATATTGATTTAGTAAAATGTAATTGCCATTTCACTAAAAAAGGTTCATAAAAATTTACTTAAAGGTAAAGATAGCATAATTTGTGACGGATTGGAAATCTGCCCTAATAAATGGATGTTAAATAGTGTACCTCTTTTTAGCGTAAAACATAACAAATTATTTCTTGAATTTTAACACCTCTGAGCGCCCCTTTTTAAAGATTTTATTGCTAGCGCCTTTCCCTTTTCTCAATTTTTTTTGTTCTTCAAAAGGAAGCGAATGAATTTCTTTACATTCATCAGAACAGCAATCATTCATTTGTTTTGCACATGCTTCACATTGAATAAACAATAGATGACAAGCTTCATTGGCGCAGTTTACATGCATGTCATATGGGTTTCCACATTGGTGACAATTAGAAATCACATCTTTTGATATACGCTCCCCTCTCCTGTGGTCAAATACAAAATTCTTTCCCAAAAATTTATTTTCAAGGCTCTGGCTTTCCACCTGTCTGGCATATTCAATAATACCTCCCTCTAACTGGTATACTTGTTTAAACCCTTTGTGCCTATAGTATGCGCTTGCCTTTTCACAGCGTATGCCGCCTGTACAGTACATGACCAATTTTTTGTCTTCTTTATGGTCTTTAAGGTCGTTCTCAATAATGTCCAAAGAGTCACGGAACGTATCCACATCTGGAGTAATGGCATTTTTAAAATGGCCTATTTCACTTTCATAATGGTTCCTCATATCAACCAACATCGTATTTGGATCTTCAATAAGGGCATTAAATTTCTCGGCATTTACGTGGATTCCTTTGTTGGTAACATCAAAAGTGGTATCGTTCAATCCATCTGCCACAATCTTGTTCCGCACCTTGACCTTTAGTTTTAGAAAAGACTTATTGTCTTGCTCCCTGGCTATATTCAATCGGATATTTTCAAAAAAGGTGATACTGTCCAGATGCGTTTTAAAATCATGGAAATTATCTGCTGGAACGGACAATTGCGCATTTACTCCTTCATAGGCAACATATATTCTGCCCAAAACATCCAACTCGTTCCAGTGGATAAATAAATGATTTCTAAAAATTTGTGGATTTCCTAAATGTGCATATGTATAGAAAGAGATGGTAAGCCGTTCTTTGCCAGCTTCCTCAATAAGAATTTCTCTTTCCTTTGCACTTAATGTATTGTACAGTTGCATGCTATACCAATGTTTTTAAGTTAAAAAGAATGATTATAAAAGGCAAAGATAATTATTGTTCTGTTTAACACAAATTAAAAAGAGCTTCTGGAATTCCAGAAGCTCTTTTAAGGTCAACTCATTATGTTCTCTTTTTCATATAATTTAAACAAAATGGAAAGAGTATGACCATCGTTTCCCAAGGTCCAAAAACCTTGGCACATGAGTTAGTTTAATCTTTAGATGCATCATTTTCAAAAAGGTTGCGTTGGCATTGTAATATGATAAAAGAATTGGTAATTTAGCTTTCCTAACTTAATTTATAATGAGCACAGAAAAAGAAGCAAAATTAAAAGCCCTTAAACTTACTTTGGACAAACTGGATAAAACCTACGGAAAAGGTGCAGTGATGAAAATGGGAGATATTGCTATAGAAGACATGGAAGTAATTTCTTCTGGCTCTCTAGGGTTGGATATTGCACTTGGTGTTGGGGGATACCCAAGAGGAAGGGTCGTAGAAATATATGGTCCAGAATCCTCTGGTAAAACAACTTTGAGCTTGCATGCCATGGCCGAAGCCCAAAAAAATGGTGGTATTGCTGCTTTTATAGATGCTGAACATGCTTTTGACCGTTTTTATGCCAAAAATTTAGGCGTGGACATAGACAACTTAATTATATCTCAACCAGATAATGGGGAACAAGCTCTAGAAATTGCTGATAACTTGATTCGCTCTGGAGCCATAGACATTGTTGTTATAGATTCTGTTGCCGCATTGACCCCAAAAAGTGAAATTGAAGGAGAAATGGGCGATTCTAAAATGGGTCTGCATGCCCGTTTAATGTCACAGGCTCTCAGGAAATTAACTGGTTCTATAAGCAAGACCAATTGTACTGTTATTTTTATCAACCAATTGCGTGAAAAAATTGGGGTCATGTTTGGTAATCCAGAAGTGACCACAGGTGGTAATGCATTAAAATTCTATGCATCTGTACGATTAGACATCAGAAGGTCTACTCAGATAAAAGATACTGATGGGAAAGTGCTAGGGAACAAAACCCGTGTCAAAGTGGTTAAGAACAAAGTGGCGCCACCCTTTAGAACTGCTGAATTTGATATTATGTATGGGGAAGGAATTTCTAAAGTAGGTGAGATTTTGGATATAGGCGTAGAATATGAAATCATCAAGAAAAGCGGTTCTTGGTTCAGTTATGGGGACACTAAACTGGGACAAGGTAGAGATGCTGTTAAAAGCCTCATGCTAGACAACCCAGAACTACTGGAAGAACTGGAAGGAAAAATAAAAGAAGCCCTGAGTGCTATAAAAGAATAAGTTAAAATCCCGATGTTTTCGGGATTTTTTGTTTAAACACGCAACCTTTGTTTTTTATTTTCATCTTGTAGACAGAAAATACGGAATTATGAAGAGGTTGTTTTTTTATTTAGCTATCCTGTTGACCACAATAATTACCGGATCATGTAGTTTGGATAACGATGATGTTAATTTTGAATTTTCATACCTACAAATTGTAGATGTTGAGGTGCCAGAATCCTTTGACCTAAATGATATATATCAAATTAAAGTTACTTATCTTAGGTCTGATGAATGTACTTTTTTTCAAGGCTTTGATGTAGTTCGGGTAGATCAAACCACAAGAGAGGTCGTTGTTATCAGCTCAATATTGACCGATGAAGAACAATGTGCCGAAGTAAATCAAGAAATAGAGACTTCTTTTGATTTTCAAGTTCTATATACAGGCACTTATCTTTTTAAGTTTTGGACAGGAGAAAATGAAAATGGAAACCCTCAATTTATAGAGGTAGAAGTACCCGTTAATTAAGCATATAATATCTAACTAACCAAATAATTTGAGTTTAGATAGGCTCATACATAACTGTAAAAAGGGAAATAGAAAAGCCCAAGAACAACTATACCGCAACTATGCGAGTGTACTGTTTGGTGTATGCCTAAAATATTCCCGAAATAAAACCGAAGCCGAAGACAACCTACATGATAGCTTCATTATTATTTTCAACAAAATAGACCAATACACTAAAAAAGGCTCTTTTGAGGGATGGATAAAAAGAATTACTGTCAACACTGTTTTACAGAAATACAGAAAGGAAGAACACCTTAACCTGGTATCTGAAAATTTTCAGGAAGAAATAGATGTAGACACCAATTATACGGACATTAGCCTTGCTACACTGCTAGGTTATATACAAGAGCTCCCAAACAAATACAGAACGACCTTTAACCTATACGTGCTAGATGGGTATTCCCACAAAGAAATAAGTGAACTATTGGGAACATCTACAGGCACATCAAAATCCAATCTTGCAAGAGCAAGAATGATATTAAAAGAAAAAATCGAAAAAGAAAACATAAATATTGCTTAACGCATTAGAGAAATGAGTAAGAATTTAGACCATTTGTTTCAAGAGAAGCTTAAAAGCTTTGAGGATGTGCCAGATGAAAAAGTCTGGAAATCCATAGAAGCTTCATTGGACAAGAAGAAAAAAAACCAAAAGTTTATCCCCATTTGGTGGAGACTGGCAGGTGTGGCAGCAGCACTGGCCATTTTATTATATGTAATCAATCCATTTGGAAATACAACTGATTCCAATATCATTATTACTGATGTTGAAAACACAAACACCCCAAATATAGATGTAAAAACAAGTACAGATAAAGATTTGGTTCCTACAGATCAAAACAATGGAGAGCAAGTGGTTTCCACTGATGATATTATTGATTTAGAAGAAAATAATAAGTCTGATGCCACTAAAAATCCTCCCTATGTGGTCAATGATGCTGTTTCAGAAAGTCTTTCAACAAAACCGACTCAAAAAAACAGTCAGATTGCAGCAATTGATAATTCAAAAGAAGACGTTGACAACTCCTTAAATAACAGAAATTTAAAGTCTTTTGATTTACCATCCAATATAAAGAAGGAAGCCATAGCTATTGTAGATGAAATAGATACTCCTGAAAAGAACGTTGATAATATCAATCTAAAAAATGAAGAAGCGGTTCAGAGCATTCTTAATGAAACCAACACTAAAGAAACGGTAGCTCAAATTGAAGAGAAAAAAAAGGATTTTGAAAATGATGCTCTTAAAAAATCCCTTTTTGATGAAATAAAAGAAGCAAATGAAGAAGAGGTTGTGACAGAGAACAACCTTAATAAATGGTCTATTGGCCCAAGCATTGCCCCTGTCTATTTTAACAGTATTGGCAACGGTTCTCCCATACATTCAGATTTTGCCTCTAACTCTAAATCTGGAAATGTAAACTTAAGTTTTGGGGTAAATGTTTCTTATGATATTAGCAAAAAACTAAGCTTACGTTCTGGAATACACAAAGTGGATTATGGCTATAACACTAATGATATTGCCTTTTTATCAACATTGAACAGTTTTAATAATATATCTAATATTGATTATACTAAAAGTTCACGAAACATTATTGTTGAAAGCAATCTTATTAAACCATCAGCTTTTGACATAGCATCCAAAGAAACACCAGCTGCAAATGCTTCTTTAGATGGTAGCATGTTGCAACAGTTTGGTTATATAGAAATGCCATTGGAAATAACTTATTCACTAATCAACAAAAAAGTGGGGGTAAATCTTATAGGTGGTATTAGTTCCATGTTTCTGGTGGACAACAATATTATATTAGAATCTGATGGTTTATCTACAGAGATAGGAGAAGCCAACAATATAAATTCTGTGAACTTTAGCACCAATATTGGTTTTGGAATAAATTATAAGCTTACATCAAAAGCACAATTTAATATAGAACCCATGTTTAAATACCATTTGAATACTTTTTCTGAAACCTCAGGAAATTTTCAACCGTATTCCATTGGGATTTACAGTGGTATAAAATTTAAGTTTTAAAAACGTTGGTTAGGTAATCATTGCTACTTGGCAATGATGCTTTTTAAACGCCCTGCCCCTAGCAGGGCGTTTATTTTTTGCAGGCCTTTAATTCATTCAAAATAGTTTCCCGCACCTCTTCCCTAAGTGTGGCTTTATCTTCATTGCATAAAATACCCGTTTCAACAAACGTATGCACCTTTGCTCTTAAAACGCCTGGGCTTCCGCTTAAAAACGTAAATGAAAATCGTTTTTTATTGTCATAAAATGTGATTGGCACTATGGGGATTTTATGTGCAATAGCCATTCTAAAGGCACCATCCTTAAATTGGTCCAAAATAAGATCCTCATCCGGTACGCCACCTTCTGGAAAAATACAAATACTGGAGCCCTCGTTTAATCTTTTTTGTGCCCTTCTATACACTCCAACCCTGCTTCTACTACTTTCTCTATCTACCAAAATACAGACCCGTTTGTAAAAAAATCCAAAGGCGGGAATTTTTGCCAATTCCTTTTTTCCAATAAAGACAAAAGGGGTTTTACTCACTCTTAGCATCAACATAATATCTAACATACTGGTGTGGTTGGCTATCAACATATAGCTCTTTCCTTTTTCAAACTCCTGCTCCCTTTCAATCTTGGGGAAGCATCCCATACCGTACAGTATAAAATTGGCCCATATATTTCTGGCTATCCAGAAAAAGTAAGGATACCCCTTTTCAGAAATTGAGACTAAAAAAAGAATGGGGAAAAGTAAAAAAATAGGAATAGCTACCAAAATATGGAACCAAATGCGGTAAATAACATACCCTATATGCCTTAAAAAGTTTCGCATTTCATCAAAAGTAAGAATTTCAAAAGGTTTTTTATGATTTCTTTTACCTTTGCTTTTCTTAAACTGAATGACTTGGTGCAAGCTCACCCAGTACTCATTAGGAAAAAGTAACATTAATTTGATGCCAGCATCAATAAACAAGCCCATAAGTGGGCAAAAATAAATGGCAAGAATCTTAACAGGAGTACAAAGTACAGGAACCCCTCACCTAGGAAATATATTGGGAGCTATTCTTCCTGCAATTAAAATGGCAGAGGATCCCAAAAACGAATCTTTTCTTTTTATTGCAGATATGCACTCCCTTACTCAAATCAAGGATGGCGAAGTTCTAAGAAAAAACACCTACGCTACTGCCGCAACATGGTTGGCCTTTGGACTGGATATTGAGAATTCTGTTTTTTATAGACAAAGTGATGTGCCACAGGTAACAGAACTTGCTTGGTACCTAAGCTGTTTCTTCCCATACCAAAGACTAACACTTGCCCACTCTTTTAAAGACAAAGCAGACCGATTGGAAGACGTAAACGCAGGCTTGTTTTCCTATCCCATGCTCATGGCAGCAGATATTTTGTTGTACGATGCTGAAATAGTGCCAGTTGGCAAAGACCAATTACAGCATATAGAAATGACAAGGGATGTAGCTTCACGTTTTCATGCTCAATTAGGAAAAACCTTTGTAATCCCTGAAGCCAAGGTACAAGAAAGCACCATGTACGTTCCTGGTACTGATGGTGGTAAAATGAGCAAAAGCCAAGGGAACATTATTGATATTTTTCAAACGGATAAAAAATTGCGCAAGCAAATCATGGGCATACAGACAGACAGTACTCCCATGGAAGACCCTAAAGACCCATCTACCGATAATGTCTTTTCGCTTTATAAAATTTTAGCTTCTGTAGAAGAAATTGAAGAAATGAGTGCCAACTACTTGGCCGGAAATTATGGTTACGGACATGCAAAACAAGCTTTGTATGAAGTAATCGTAAACAAGTTTGGGGATGCCCGTGAAAAGTTTGATTACTACATGAACAACTTAAATGAAGTGGATGAAGCTTTGGCTTTTGGTGCCGATAAAGCCAAAAAAGTTGCCAATGAAGTGCTTAAAAGAGTGAGAACTAAGGTTGGGTATTGATATTATACCAAACAAACCTCTTAGTTTGTTCGTCATCTATTTTAAACCTCATCATCTGACTTTATTAAAGTTTTAGAAAAGCCTTTTATCGATTAACAACCATTTTCATTAATTCTTGACCGCTTTATAAGAGGGTTACAAACTGGCTGGTTTGTTAAATTTGAATTCCTTCCTACTCAGGAACGGCAAAAATAGCATTGTTTTCCGATTGAGCGGAGTCGAGACCTCATTGATTTTCAACTACAACCTTTCATCAAATGGCTTCAAACAATTTTCCTGGCAACGGGCGTATTACGCCTTTCATTTCCATGTTCAATAAAGTGGATGATACTTTATAAATAGGAAGTTTACATTCTAGTGCAATCGTGTCCAATATTTGTTTCCCTTCTTTTTGCAAATAGCCATAAATATTTTTTTCATCACCATCCAATTCAACAAACAATTGTTTTTGTACTGTTGCCTTCTTCTTTTCTTCCACTTCCCAGTTCAACAAATAAATTAAATCCGCAGCAGATGTCAATATTTGTGCTTTTTGTTGTTTAATGAGGTTATTGCAACCCATACTATATTTGTCTCCTGCACGTCCCGGAACTGCAAAAACATCCCTGTCATAACTGTTTGCAATATCAGCAGTGACCAAACTACCGCCTTTTTCGGCAGATTCTACCACAATGGTCGCTTCCGCCATTCCCGCAATAATGCGGTTACGCTTTAAGAAATTTTCACGCTCTGGGCTGCTATTGCTCCAGAATTCGGTTAAAAAACCTCCGTTTTTCTCTATCCCTGAAACATATTTAGAATGTACCTTTGGGTATATTTGGTTCAGGCCATGTGCCAAACAACCAATGGTCTGCAACCCATGCTTTATTGCCGCCTTTTGGATACAAATATCTACACCATAGGCAAAACCGCTTACAATAATGGGGTTTAGGGGTGCTAAATCTTCAATTAATTTTTCACAAAATGCTGTTCCATAACTTGTAATGTTCCTAGTACCAACTACACTAATGATTTTCCGATCCATTAAATCAATATTCCCTCTTTTAAAAAATAAAATGGGACCATCAATACAATGTTTTAAATAGTTTGGATACTCCTTGTCCATAAAATAGCTGTAGGACACCTCATTTTTTTGAATATATTGGTACTCGGCCTCAGCAGCTTCCAAGTGTTCTGCGTCATAAAGTCCCTTAAGCATAAATGTGCCTATGCCATTGATTTTTAATAAGTTTTGCGCCTTTTCCTCAAAAATAGCGATTGGGCCTCCACAATGAGAAATCAACTTCTTGGCAGTAACATCCCCAATATTGGGAACATTCTGTAATCTCAAGGCTGCAATTAATTCATCTTTAGTCATTTAAAAAATTTTAACAGAGAACTACAAATTACATAAATTAGAATGTTAATAAAAAGTTAGGCTACTTATTTTATTCGTTCAGTTTTTTTGCAATATTTGCTGTAGAACCTATGGAAAAATATATAGCAGATTTATTGTATCGATATAATTGTGTAGCAGTACCAAAATTAGGTGCTTTTCTTACGCAAATGAAATCTGCGTATATCTTGGAAAATACAAATTCTTTTTACCCTCCCAGCAAAGTACTTTCTTTTAACGAGCAAGTTGTTTCCAATGATGGCCTTTTGGTTTCTTATATGGCCGAAGCTGAGAAAACTTCTTATGAAGATATGCTTAAGCAAGTTGAACGCGCTGTTGATGAGTGGAAAAAGCAATTGAATGAAGGAAAAAGGCTTCTGTTACCAAACATTGGTGATATGTGGTTGAACGATGAAGGGAAAATACAATTTCAGCCTACACAAATGGTCAATTATTTAACTTCTTCCTTTGGATTGAATTCTTTTGTTTCTTCACCTGTAACCAGAGAAGTTTTAAAAGAAGAAGTTGTGGAACTGGAAGAAAAAATTCCGTTTATCATCACTCCAGAAAGAAGAGAAGAAGCAGCTACTTCCTTTAGACCTTATTTAAAGTATGCTGCTGTTGTTCTATTGGCATTTTCATTAGGGTTTACAGGTTTTCAATTCTATAAAAACAATATAGGCAATCAAGAAGTGGTTCAACAAAACGCTCAGCAAGAAGTTTTTAGAAACATCCAAGAAGCAACTTTCTTTAATGCCCGCCCAATGGAATTACCTCCTTTGACCATTACGGCAAATACAAAAAACAAACCTGTAGTCGCAGTTACTCCTTTAAAAGGACAAAAAGTTCATCATATAGTAGCTGGAGCCTTCCGAATTGAAGCAAACGCCACTAAAAAAGTACAGCAGTTACGTGATAAAGGATATAATGCCGCTTACATAGGCACCAATGCACATGGTCTGCATCAAATAAGCTACGATAGCTTTACAGATGCAAGGGAAGCACTACAGTTCCTTAGGAAAATCAAAAGAACCGAGGCCAGAGAAGCTTGGATGTTGTCTGTGAGATAATTCAAGTTATCCTGGCATATTATTCATGTTATCAATTAGTTATGCCTTTTTTGTGCCTTATAGCTAAAATATGATGGCTATGTTTACCGTTTATTTTAGTGTGTTAAAAGAAAAAGCTCTCTAAGCAATACTACATTAGTGGAGCTATCCCAGTATTGCACTGCCCGTACCTACAGTAAAGAATCGTTTGTATTGCAGCATAATAAAGTTTGTATTATGTTGAAAAAGGCCTTGTTCGCATTTTTTATTATAAAAAAACAAGGAAATTACTGAGTGGTTTACGATGTCCAATAGTTTTTGTTTTTCCATTATAAGTTATTTTGATGTTAAACCAAGTAACCTAATCATAGAATGTATGGAAAAAGCAAGCTTGTGTTACTGTCCAAAAAAGGACTTGATACATAGGCAAAAAGCAATCTTGAAATAGCAAATTTACTTATCGCCTTGTTTTCCACTTCATTAAAAATGTCCCAAAAACGAATGTACAATCTTCATTTTCATACTGCCAAACAACTGTATGAAAAATTATTGACGGATCAACCTGAAATTATTAGAGAGGTCCCTTTGCAACATATAGCATCTTACCTTGGTATTACTCCAGAAACATTGAGCAGAATTAGAGCAAAAAGTTAATTCAAAATTTCTTGACATTTGTCAATTGTAATCTCCTAATTATTCTAGAGTTTTGCGGCTTCGTTATTCAAAAGACTTTTGTTGCCGAGCAAGGCTACTGATTAAAGTTTATGTAGTTGAATTATGAAGGTAACTTGCCTGTGCAACATTTTTAAGTCTAATACCCCACTCTCTTATTCATATTATTTTAAGCTCGTATCTTTGTCAAAAGAAATAACATATGCAGTCTAAAACTCCTAGTGATTCTATAACTACAATGACAGATATGGTGCTCCCAAGCGAGACCAATTCCTTGAACAAGCTGTTTGGTGGGGAACTATTGGCAAGAATGGACAGAGCGGCAAGTATTTCTGCCAGTCGTCATAGCAAATGTATAACGGTAACTGCATCCGTAAATCATGTGGCTTTTAATATGGCCGTTCCTTTGGGAAGTGTGGTTACAGTAGAAGCAAAGGTTTCTAGGGCTTTCACAACTTCTATGGAAGTCTATATTGATGTTTGGATGGAAGATGTAGAAGGCAACCGGCTCAAGGCCAATGAGGCCATCTATACTTTTGTCGCAGTTGATGATAATGGCAAACCAACCAAGGTAGTTTCTATAACTCCTGAAACTGACATAGAAAAGGAGCGTTTTGCGGGTGCTTTGCGTAGAAAACAACTAAGCCTTGTATTGGCGGGCAAAATGAAGCCTAACGACGCTACAGAGCTTAAGGCTTTATTTATGGGATAGGAAGTCTACAACTGATAGATCCACTCCTCTGGATTCAATTTAGTGGTGTCCCTGTACAAATAGAACTTTAACTGGGTCTGTCCATTAGACCGGCTAGTATTAATTTCCCCCAATTCTTCTTTTACCTCTACTTTATCCCCTTTTTTTACATACAAATTGGATAGGTTGTAATAGGTGCTGATAAAATTCCCGTGTTTTATCTGCACACCCTTGTTTCCTCCAGGAACAGTCAAAATAGCAATGACCTCGCCCTCAAATACGGCTCTGGCTTTTGCGCCTTTATCTGTCGCTATAATCACCCCATTGTTCTGATGCTTTATTCCAGGGTAAACAGCGTCACTGTAGACACCAAAACCTTTGCTTTTTATTCCTTTTTCAACAGGCCAAATAAGTTTTCCCTTGTTGGCGGTAAAATTACTGGCTACTATCGCTGCTTCAGGTGTCAACGCAAAAGTATTACGATTAGTGGTATTCCCAGATGCTCTATTGGATGCTACAATGGCATTCCGTATCAAACGCTCTATTTGTTGGTCTATCTTACGTGCTTCTCGCGTTTTTTTCTGAATTGCAGATGCATATTTGCTCTCATTAGATCTAATAGACCGCAACAACGTTTTTTGGGTCTGCATTTCTTTAAAAAGCTGACTCTTTATTTTTTTGTTTTCTGCCACCAAAACATCTTTATGCTTCCGTTGCGCTGTAAGTCCTTTGTTTAAACCGGCAAGGTCATCTGTTTTTGTTAAAATCTGTTCTCCTTGTTCCTTTCTATAATCCGTATACTGTTTCATATACTGAAAACGCTTAAAGGCTTGGAAAAAATTATCTGAGGACAACAAGAACATCAATCTACTTTGTTGTGATTTATTTTGATATGATTTTTGAATCATGTTGGCATATTCAACCTTGAGAGATTTTAAATCTTCCCGCAATTTGGAAATACTTCTGATGTTGGTATTGATTTGCCTATTTAATAAGTTGGATTGCTGGTTTGTAACACGGATAAGCTGCTGGCTCACATTTATTTTTTGATTCAAAGCATCCATTTGATCCAAAACACTGCCCTTTTCTTTCTTCTCGGCAAATAAAAGTCGGTTTATTTCTCTAATTTCATTTTGAAGTCTTTCCCTTTTTACTTCCAATGCTTTTTGTTCATTGGTCTGGGCAGAAATAGGAGCATAAAACAATATTGTAATCAGCAATATATAAATAAAATGAAGCTTCTTATCTTTCATATTACTTTAATACAATTTCTTTAAAACCTTTTGGTATTTTATATGGGAAATTCATAGTTCTGTTGAACACAATGTTCCTGTATTCTATCTCAATAATAGTTTCTGTGTCATCTTCTATGGCTACAATACCAATCTCATTTGGAAAAATCTTATTGTCTATCATTTGATAGTTTTTATATTGAATTTCCAACAATCTTTTCTCCCAAGGCTGTGAAATCTGCTGCGTGGACATTTTAAAATTTTGTGGTTCTATTTGAAACAATATTTTAAAAAGTTCTTGGACGTTTTTAGGCTTTAACTCATAATTATTATTGCCACTCACCGTTGCATTGTATTCTTCATCTCTTAAATCAAAAATAGCTTGACCAAGCAACAGGTTTTGAACCTTTTTAAAATCCAGTTCTGTACCCAATAAATTACTTAGATAAGTAAAGTTGCCATCAAAATATTGATTTTCCAGTTTATTGTAAAAAGAAACCCTGTCTGGTGTTATATATGCCTTAACAATTCCCAAAGGTGCGCTAATCCATATTGCCTTGTCCTTTTTCATTCGTAAACTAACGCTGACCCCTTGAGAGGATGCCCCATCAGAATAATCGATCCTCATTTTCCCAGAAATAGTTCTATAATTAAGTTGATTGTTATAGTGGTTCTTAATGATGTTTTTGGAAGACAGACTATTATCTATACTCCCATCTGTCACAACCTTGTTGGTTTTACAAGAAAATACCAAAAGCACAACAAGAAAGGGTAATATCTGTTTTCGCATTATTTTAAAGCATTTGTCCATAGGGCTAAGAACCTGGTTTAATTTTACTAAGATAGTTATTTGCCTTGGAAATGTTTCCCAAAGCATTGTAGGCAATTGCCAGTTCTAAATAGATTTTATTGGACAAATCCACATCATCCAAAACATAATCCAAAGCCATTTCCAAAATTTCTACGGCTTCCTTTGATTTTCCTTTTTTGTTCAACGACAATCCATTGGCATAGTAAAAATAGGGCTGGGATGGAAAACTCTCCAAAGCTTCCAAACTTTCTTTTTCCAAGGTTGAAAAATTAGATTTAGCAATTAAATCCACAAAGCGAGTTTTAAGTTCATCAACAGGGTTGTTTTTTATCTCAACCACAGTGTTTTCAACACTTTTATGGCGTTTTTTTAATAGTTGCGCTAGTGAATCATTGATTTTTGAAGTTAAATTTTCAGTAAAATTGGATATTTTTATACCCTTTAGTATATTTAAAGCATTGGTATATTTTTTCTGTTTATAATATATCAATGCCAAATTTTCTTTTAGTTTGATATTGTTAAACGGGATTTGAGAACTGACACTTTCAATGGTAATTCCCTGTCGTTGTACAATGTCCACTAAAGTTTTTAAATACCATCTATTTTCTGGAGCCGAACTTACTGCGTTTATAGCATACTCTTGTGCAGAAATATACTGCTTAGATGCAAAATAGGCTTTGGAAAGTTCAGAATCCACCACCTTATTGTTAACATCAATATCCTTACATTTTAAAAGAAGGTTAATGGCCCTGTCATAATTTTCAATTCCTTTTTGCTTTAATGCTTCAAAAAAACTTTCTTGAAACTCATCTGAATATTCTTCCAAAAAAACCTCAGCGCTTTTTTTTACATCAATCTCTCCCTCTTGAGCATAGCTATCCATTTGGATAAACAAACCCATTAAACAAAAGATAAGAAAATGTAGTTTTAGCTTCATTCCATTAAAAAATTTCTCTCCCAATAACTATGAGCTATTAGAAACGAAAGTCAATATATCATTGCAAAAACTATTCCAATACAGAGTAATCCCCAATACTTACAGTCTCAAACTTACCGTTGAATACAGCATGATTGCCAATCATGGCATTGTCCAAATTAGCATTGCTAATTTTACTATTGGTTTGAATGATACTGTTCTTAACCGTGGAGTTTTCTATTACCGTATTGTTTCCCACTGAAACATAAGGACCAACAGTAGTGTTTTTCAACACTACGTTCTCTCCTATAAAACAAGGCTCTATGATATTGGCATTGTCCAGTTTAACAGAGTCTGCAATTAACTTTTTACCCTCTTTTGCCAAGAACCCAAGCATGCGCTGGTTGGTTTCTACGGTCACATTTTTGTTCCCACAATCCATCCATTCATCCACAGTTCCTGTTTTAAATATCTTTCCAGAAGCCATCATTCGTTTAATACCATCATTTATTTGGTATTCCCCTCCGTTGAGAATGTTATTGTCCAATATATATTGCAGTTCATTTTTCAATACAGCTACATCCTTAAAATAATAAATACCTATAACAGCTTGGTTGCTCACAAAAGTTTCTGGTTTTTCTACCATCTCTGTGATTTCTCCCTTCTCATTTAAATTCACTACTCCATATGCAGATGGGTTCTCTACTTCCTTTGTCCAAATAACACTGTCTGCTTCTTTATCTAAATTAAAATCTGCCCTGATCAACGTATCAGCATAAGCAATTACTGCGGGTCCAGAAAGAGATGGTTCTGCACACATAATGGCATGCCCTGTTCCTTTTGGATCCAATTGACGGTAAATACTTGGTTTGGCGCCAAGGCCTGTAGCCAATTCTTTTAGGCTTTCCACCACATCATCACCAAAAAAGGCTGGGTCTCCTAAAATAAAGGCAATCTCTTCTATATCTTGGTCTAAAACACCTGCTATGTCGGCTACCAAACGGTGTACAATTGGTTTCCCTACAACAGGAATCAAAGGTTTTGGAACAGTTAGAGTATGTGGTCTTAATCTTGAGCCTCTACCGGCCATTGGAACTATTATTTTCATAAGCCTATCCTAAATCCTTTCCAGAGGAAAGGACTTCTAATTTATATTTGTTACTATTTATTCTACTTAATATTTCCCCTTTTGGGGATTAGGGATTTATTTTACTCCAGTACTTCCAAAACCGCCTTCCCCTCTTTGGGTTGTGGACAGTTCTTCAACTTCTACCCATTCTGCCCTATCGTGTTTTGCAATGATCAATTGGGCTATGCGCTCACCTGCCTCTATCACAAAATTTTCATTGGAAAGGTTCACTAAAATCACTCCTATCTCTCCTCTATAATCGGCATCGACCGTTCCCGGCGCATTGAGCACTGTGACCCCCTTTTTTGCAGCCAGTCCACTCCTTGGTCTTACCTGGGCCTCATAACCAATTGGCAACTCTATAAAGAGGCCTGTTTTTACAATGGTTCTCCCTAATGGTTGTAACGTTATGGATTCTGAAATATTGGCTCGGAGATCCATTCCTGCAGAGGCTATAGTCTCATAATGCGGCAAAGGGTGATTGGATCGGTTTATTATTTTAATCTTCATTCTTAATAAATATTTTTTTTAGTTTTTCATTTTCAAACTTATATACCAATCCCAAAAATAATACAAACAGGGCACTGCCTATGATCAGGTTCCTATCAAAAACATAAAAAGACAGGGCAGAAAAAATAATTGAAAGCAACATATAGAACAATATTTTTCTCATGTTATACGGCACAGGGTAATGTTTTCTTCCAAAGAAATAGGAAAGCACCATCATACTGCCATAAGCAGATAAGGTTGCAATTGCAGATGCCATATACCCAATTTTGGGAATCAATACATAATTAATGACAATCGTTAGAGTGGCACCGATCAATGAAATATACGCTCCAAAGATAGTCTTGTCCGTTACTTTGTACCATACGGACAGGTTGTGATATATTCCCAAAAAGAAGGCCGAAAGCAGAATGATCGGGACAATTGTCATGGCCTCCCAATATGCTGAATCAATAAAGATCATTTTCAATATATCAGAAAACACAACAACTGCCAATAAAATAACGCTTCCCATAATTACAAAATAATTGGTTATCTGCGCATACGCCAATTGTGGTTTGTGAGAGTTGGAATGACTAAAAAAGAAAGGCTCTATTCCCATTCTAAATGCCGTTCCAAACAGGGTCATGAACATTGCCAACTTATAACAAGCCGCATACATTCCCAATTCACTATCTGCAACATCTTCTGGAAGCAATTCCGAAAGAAGAATTTTATCAAAAACCTCATTAACGGTAAATGCAATTCCCGCAATTAAAATTGGCAATCCGTATTGCATCATTTTTTTCCAAAGGGAAATACCAAAAACATAGGGTCTAATAAAATAGAGGCGTACCATTAATAAAAAAGTGACACCGCTAGCAACTAGGTTGGAAATAAAAATATACGAAATTTCAAAATCTGGATTATAAATTCCGCTAAAAATTGAATCTGGATTGTTTTCTATAATTTTTGGGAGCATCAAAAGGAAAAAAACATTTAATCCCAGATTAATAATTACATTCAAGATTTTCACCAAGGCATAACGTATTGTTTTTTCCCTTGCCCTAAGCCATGCAAAAGGAATAATGACCAAGGCATCCAGCGCAATGATATAGATAGCATATTTAATATACTTTACATCAATATTTGTAATGTTGGCCATTGAATCCTGAAGAAAGAATCCCAGTGCCATAAAAACTATAGTAGACCCTAAAACAGAAAGCAATGCCGTTGATGTTACCTTGTGCTTGTCCCTAGAACCAATATAAAATCTAAAAAAAGAAGTTTCCATTCCATAAGCCAAGAGCACATTAAAAATGGCAAACCAAGCAAAAATCACAGATATTTCTCCATAACCTGAAGTTGCTAAAACCCCTGTGTAAAGAGGCAATAACAGGAAAGAGAGCATT
>Ga0256845_1000846_pt1 | contig 26443 bp, 30 predicted proteins | sample RiftiametaG_FD_189101 | JGI IMG/M metagenome (GOLD analysis project Ga0256845, IMG submission 189101) | Tube worm associated microbial communities from hydrothermal vent at the East Pacific Rise, Pacific Ocean - Riftia | ecosystem: Host-associated > Annelida > Integument > Unclassified ... | reverse complement strand
GGAGTTCTTACGGGGTGGCGATGAGTCCGAAAAATGATGCGGCCAGAAGATTGGCGCGGGCTGGGTTGTGCCGGGTGATGAAGCTGGATCGTGAAATGGGCGGGCGGATTTCAGCTGCGGAGTCGGCTGTTTTGTGGGAGGAAAAAAATGGGAGCGAGGGTGAAATTACTTATAAGTGTAGTGGCTCGGAGTGGTATCGGATGATGCTCTTTGCTGATGGCGAGGAAGTATTTTCGTCAAAGCCAGAGCAAGGGATAGAAAAGATCCTGGTGCGCAAAGGGTTTAAGCGAGACGATGTAGAAGAAGTGCTGGCGAAGGGTGGGAAAATCAGCTTTGGCGAGGCACTGCGCTGTAGAGTCCGCTACCTGACCGATGGTATGGTTTTCGGTAGTCGGGATTTTGTAAACAAGGTATTCAAAGGTTCCAGAGGCCATTTCAGCGAGAAGCGGACAAGTGGAGCGCGTCCGATCCGAGGGGTGGGCTGGAAAGTGGAAAGCGACCGTCTCTACTCGATGCGGGCGTTGAAAAAAGAGATCCTCAAATGAGGTCACCTCCGGCAACCTCATTCCCGTCATAAGCTTGTTCAAATTTCAATTTTCTTCGTTGGATAAAGAACCATTATCTTAGGATAGTGGGGCTTTACCGGCCTTAAAAATAAAAATTTTTCCTGCGCTTTTGATGGAAAGTAGGTTGACGGAGGCTCCCATGAGTGCTTTTCCGACGGGGCGGTGAAATTTAGAAAATTTCAGCCTCTTACAGAGTGTAAAACTGTTCCCAGCCCTTCCTTGGCTCAGGATCAAGCAAGGCATTCGCGGTGGGGTTGTTGGTGATTTTCTTGCGCTTCCTATCAAATTGGATTTCACCTCCGAACCTTTGGCAAAGCACTCCGATGTTAAAAACTTGGGTGAGCGGTCCGGCCACACTGAAGGGAGAACGGGACTCTTCCTCGCCTTGGCATGCAAGGAGGAAGTTGGCGTAGTGGTTTGAGTTTTTCTTCTGAAATCTGGGTAGTTTTTCACGTAGTTCCAGGTATTTCTCCCGGGGCTGAATCCGCAGTGGAGCGGCGTGCGAGCCACCTTGGAAAACGATGTCTTTGCCATAGAGGACTTTCCCCGGTGAGTTGAGTTCTTTGTCTTTGCCGTCACTGGTGAACTGGCCTTCGATTTTGGGTTTGTTGTTGACGCCGTCAAACCAATTGACCGTGCAGGCAGGTAATCCGGGGCCTCGTTCGGGAAATTCAAAGCGGATGGTTGTTGCTTGCGGGTAAACCAAGTCGCTGCCATTCACACCCTCGCGGAAATCGGCTACGACTTTCTCGGGTAAGCCGAGTTTGAGAAACCGGTGACAGGTATCGAGGATGTGCGGTCCCCAATCGCCAAAACATCCGCTGCCGTAATCATACCAAGATCTCCACTCTTGCGGGTGAAGTTTGTTGCTGAACGGGTGCTCATGGTTGGCGCTATCGATCCACTGGTCCCAGGCTAGCCCGGAAGGCATTGGGGATTTGGGGTATTCCTTAATGGTGCTTCCCCAGTCATGCCAGCGACGCTTGCGATTCATGTGCGCGGTGATCCGGGTAATGTCTTTGATGAGACCGGCTTCGGACCAAGCTTTGAACTGGAAATAGTTTGCCCCGGAGTGTCCTTGGTTGCCCATCTGGGTGACTACTTTGGGGTTTTTGGCGGCCATTTGGATTAGCCTCTCACTTTGGCCAAAGGTGTGGGCGAGGGGTTTTTCCACATAGACGTGTTTGCCCAGCGACATCGCGAGCATGGTCGCGGCGAAGTGTGAATGGTCGGGAGTGGCGATCAATACGGCATCAATCTCATCTGCCATGGCATCGAACATTTTCCGAAAATCCGTAAATCCGCGCGCTTTCAGTTTGGCTGGCTCAGTATCACCCCAGTTTTTCGGTTTCTTTGCTGTAACGCCGAACCTGTAACGAGCGGCATGGGTGTGGCTCCCTTCCATATCGACATCGCAGAGTGCTACTACATTACAGAGGCCTGAGTTGGCCATCGAGCGCAGGTCGCCGTATCCTTGGTTGCCGATTCCTATGACTGCTAAGTTGATTTTTTCGCTGTGAGCCAGGCCCGCAGTGGAATTACGACCAAGTGCCATGGAAGAAGGCACCCAGGAAAGAGCACCGAGGATGGCCGATTTTTTAAGAAAGTCACGTCGAGAGAAACGAAAGTCAGGTGTAATCATCGTAGTATTTTTACAAGGCTTGATTGTTGGTTCTTTCACTGGCTGAGAAATAGCCGGAATGGTTTCATATATGGAAAAATAGATGAAAAATGACGATGGTTTAACATTGGTGAGTTGCGCTCATCCGTATATTCGCCCTGATAGGAGGACGATGGCGGAGAAGGCGATGCTTAGCAGATAGATGATGAGGATGAGCAAAATCATAATGGCAGAGTGTTTCCAAAATGCCCTCTGGTCGGCCAAGGCCTGTTCGAGGTCTTCGATGCGATGGCTGATGTTGAGATGGGTAATCGACTTTTCGTAACGTGAGAGTGCTCGGGACGGGATGATGAAAAGTGCGGCGAGAATGAGATAGAAGACACCCAGTAAGAGAGGTTGGGAGATTGTGCAGCCGCCGATTAATCCGCGCAGTGTGAAGAGGGCGATGAGGATGAAAAAACCAGAGGTGACATATCCCGCAATACTGCAAAATTTCACCCAGGGCCGCGTGGCTCGCAGGTGTTCGGCAACCAGTGGGGGGACCGTTGTTTGATCGGCAGCTCCTGTGCTTGTTCCTATTTCAGGGATAGCGGCAGGAGTTTGATAGGGATCGGTGAGCATATCTGAGTTTGACGTTTGATGTGGTGGTTCGTGAAGAGAAAAAATAACGATAGTTTGACAGCGCGGTCTAAGTATAGATTCTAAGCCCGAAACCTGACACCATGGAGGAAAATAACAAGTGTTCAAGCGAGTCGCCCGGTATGACTGGTGCGGCTGCCATGGATGCTGAGCCGATGGATCCTAAGGAATTGGGAGGGAAGTTAGCCGGCATGTCCTTATCCCGGCAGGTATTGGCATTAGCCCTTTGGCCATTTCTTCAGAATATGATGGGTGTGGGAGTGGGCTTTGCCGATATGATGATCGCGGGGCGGATGGCTGAAGGCGAATCCGCTGCAGCCATTATGGATATGATGGGTGCAGCTTTGTACCTGATGTGGCTGCTGATGATTCTGCAGGGGGCGATGGCGACGGGGGCAATGGCGCTGGTGTCTCGCTCGACAGGGGCCCGGGATATGAAGGCTGCTAACTTGGCGCTCGGGCAATCGTTGTTGTTAGGTGTGATCTCGGGGGTTGTGAGTGGCGTGATGATCTGGTTGGTGGTGCCGCCGATGGCGGAATTTTTTGGTCTAAGTGAGCTGGCGACGAAGCATGTCACCGAGTATATGCGGGTGGCTGCCATTTTGGCACCCTTCAGCGGCGTGCTCTTTGTGGCGAGTAGCTGTCTGCGTGGTTACGGCGAGACCATGAAGCCGTTTTTGGCGATGTTGCTGGTGAATGTGGTCAATATTCTGCTCAGTCTGTATTTGGTGTACCAACTAGGCTGGGGGGTGAAGGGGCTGGCCGTGGGCACGGTGGTGGGATGGGCGGTTGGGGCTGGATTTATCCTCTGGTTCCTCAGGCCGAAGGGGAAAATACATGCTGAGCACGATGCCGATGGCGGGCCTCTGGTGCTGCATATGCAAAATCTGCGTTACGACGTGCCGATGCTGCGTCGGGTGTGGCGGGTAAGTTGGCCGTCGATGATTGAGATTATCGGGATGTGGTCGGTGCATGCGGTGGGGATTTATTTCATTGGCACTCTGGCGAAGGGCACGATGGGGGCGCATGCGATGGTGGTGCGCTTGGAGTCGGTGAGTTTTATGCCGGGGTTCGCCATCGGCATGGCGGCGAGCACCCTCACGGGGCAATATCTTGGCGCTGGTGATTTTAAGATGGCGAAAAAGGCGGTGAGATTCTGTTGGTTGGTGGCTGTGATTACGATGGGTGGCGCTGGGGTGTTGATCTCCGTATTCAACATGGAATTTCTGTCCTTGTTTGGCAATGCTGATAGCGCGCAGAGTCAGTTGGCGGCTCCGGTGATCCGGTTTGTCGGCATGTTTCAGGTTTTAACCGCAACGATGATGGTGATGAAGATGTCGATGCGTGGTGCGGGGGATACCCGGACAGTGACGGTGTATTCTTTTGTCTCCATGGGGTTGGTTCGGATTGGTTTGCTTTGGATAGCGATGCATTGGTTTCACATCGGCTTGCTCGGGGTCTGGATGGTGATGATGGTGGATGTCTTGATTCAGGCGATTATTTTTGTGCGGCTGCACTTCAAGGGTGACTGGCTCAAGATGCAGGTTTAAGCCTGTTTCTGGATTATTCTTTATAGGTGTTGACGAGGTAAACGATTTTGTGCAGCTTGACTCCCGCGTCGATTAACGTAGCGATACAAATAGAAAACATCACAATCATCCAATATGAAAAACTACCTTAAACTTTCCGTTATCATCTGTGCTCTTGCCGTGTGTGGTATGGGTTCAGCCAGCGCTCAGAAGCTGAAAATTGCGACAGTGGACATGCAGAATTTGTTCAAAGAATACCACCGCACGACTGAAGAGCAGCAGAAATTCAGTGAGGAGTTTGCCCGTATTCAGAAAGAGAATAACGTGCGCCTTGCAGGTATCCGCACCATCGAAGAGCAGCTTCAGGCACTGAAGAAGAAAATCGAAGACCCTACATTGGGTGTCAACGTGAAGCGCGAGAAGTCCCGCGAGTTTCAAATGAAGATCGATGAGGCAAAAAGTATGGATCGTGAGCGCCGTGAATACCTTGGACGCCGCACCCGTGCCCTTGAGCTGAAGAAGCAAGCCAGTATGCAGGGGATTCTCGAAGAGATCCGCAAGCGTATTGTCGATCACTCTAAAAAGGAGGATTTTGATTTTGTGCTCGATAAGTCCGGTCTCAGCGCCAACCAGGTGCCATTTTTACTCTACACCAAGGATGCGACAGACATCACTGCTACATTGCTCGTTGATCTGAATAAAGACGCTCCCGCTAAAGGCTCCGCTACTCCAGCTGCTGGGGATAAGAAGACTGGTGAGTAAGCTTTTATTGCTGACTATTTTAAAACGAATGCCCTTGCCTCCTGCTGTTTGGAGGGAGGGCATTTTTTGTTGGATTGAAATTTCCTCATACTGACCGACCTTAGCCGTGCTCCTTGCCTGATCTAGGGGCGATCTATTGATAGACCATGACGCCATTATTGCGAAAAATCCTAGGGATGAACTGGCTGCTGATCTTTACTATGGCGGCTTTGTTGGTGTTTGGTGTTTATATGATCGAGAGTGCGGCACGACATCTCTCCAGCGGTGGGGAATACTACGCCGAACGTCAGAAATTATGGGTTCTTGTTGGTAGTGTGGTTTTTCTGATCACGGCCTTGGTAGATTACCGATGGATTCGATGGCTGGGTATCCCGATGTATCTGATGGGGCTTTTAATGATGACTTGGGCTTTATTGAAGGGGAATGAGGTGCATCAGATCAGCTTGGCCGGGCAGATGTTTCAGCCCACCCAGCTCGGGATTGCTGCGGGGATTGTTTTGATGTCTTCGCTGTTGCAGGATTTACCGAGGCTGCATGCTGTGTTCCGCTTGCCCTTGGTCAGGGTGATGATGATTGGGATTTTGGCGGGTGTGCCGTTTTTGATTGTGGTGGCCATGGGCGATATGGGATCGGCGTTGGTTTGGTTGCCTGTCACTTTGGTGGTGATGTTTGTCAGTGGTATTCCGTTCCGTTATCTGACGATGATGATGATTGTCGGGTTCGGCTGTGTGGCGCTGGCTTATTTTATTGTCCTGCCGAAGGCGTCACCGCGTGGGGCAGGGCGGATCGAGCTTTATCTCGCGATGCTGCATGGTCGAGATGTGGATATCAGTGGCGATGCCTATGCCCCGCATTGGGTGTCCACAGCTGTGGGGAAAGCCGGGTGGAAGGGCACTGGGTGGAATGCCACCAGCCAGCAGGGATCTTTACACGATAAAAAATACATCCCGTGGAAAACCGCTCACAACGATTTCATTTTTGGGGTGATCGGGGAAGAGCAGGGGTTTCGGGGGAGTTTGTTGCTTTTGGTTGCTTACACGATGCTGTTGCTCACCAGTCTGTTTATTGCTTTTGCGAGTAGGGACAGCTCGGGGCGGATCATCTGCGCTGCGGTGGTCGCTTTGTTTTTTGCCCATATTTTTGAAAATATAGGCATGTGTGTTTTGCTGACACCGATCACGGGTATTCCGCTGCCTTTGGTGAGCTACTCCGGCACATTTGTGCTGATGTGCATGTTCTTGCTCGGCTTAGTGCAGAGCGTGTGGGTGCATCGCAATGTGATCCCCGTCGAGCCTGATGTGGAACCGGAACGCCGGTTTGCAAGCGCTCCGGTGGGGCCTGAAGGCGGGGCGGTTACGCTAACTCGTATGTGAGGAGTCATCCTCCCACGGAGTATCCAGCACTTCGATTGAGTGCGGATGCCTCGGGTCTCTCTGCGATCCTTTTTTGCGAGCCAGAGATCGTCTTAGGTTCCGGTAATCCGAGTGAAGGTTCGAATTGACGTAGTCAAAGGTGACCGCCAGCGATAACAGCACAGGGGTGACGAGCATCAGAAAAAGCAGGGAGCGCTCAAGTTCGCCTTTGAGGATCGATGAGATGCCTTGGAAGATAAACCAGCAGGAGAGCAGCACCGTTGCGAGTGTGCCGATGGTGAGTATGAACTGCCTCATGACTTTTTCTGACGGCTGAGGTGTTGATTTACCATTCAATGGCGGTGGCTGCCCAGGTTAGGCCAGCACCAAAGACGACGAGAATAATGTTGTCGCCTCGCTTAAAGCGTCCCTCGCGGTGAGCTTCATCCAGAGCGATAGCGACAGCTGCCGCTGAGGTGTTGCCGTATTTATCTAGATTGACAAAAACCTTTTCGTTGGGAACGGCCAGTCGATTGGCGATGGCGTCGATGATGCGCAAATTCGCTTGGTGCGGGATGACGAGGGTGATGTCGTCCGGTGTTAGTCCCGCTCTTTCGATGACTGTTTCGGAGGCTTTTTTCATCGCGTTGACGGCGAGTTTAAATACTTCGCGGCCTTGCATGGACATCGTGGCCAGGCGGTCGCCGGCATTGTTAATCGTCGTCGGGCAGGCTGAGCCACCACCGGCAATTTTGAGGATTTCGGTGTGATTTCCGTCGGTTCCTGTTTCGGTGGCGAGAATGTGGCCTTCACCTTCTTCAGAGCGGCGGAGCACAGCGGCACCGGCACCATCGCCAAAGAGGACGCAGGTATTGCGGTCTGTCCAATCGACAAAGGACGATAGTTTTTCAGCTCCGATAATCAAAGCGTTTTGGTAAGCGCCATCAGAGATCAAGCGCTTGGCGATTTTCATGGCGTAAAGGAAGCCTGAGCAGGCGGCTGAGATATCAAAGGCCACGGCGGAAGCTGCGCCGAGCTGGGCCTGCACGTAGCAGGCGGTGGCTGGGGTGAGGGTGTCAGGGGTGATGGTGGCGACGATGATCAGATCGATATCCTCGGCCTTGATCTTAGCCTGTTCGAGAGCCTTGAGTGCGGCTTGGGTGGCCATGTGGGATGTGAATTCATCATCGGCCGCGATGTGCCTCTGCCTGATGCCAGTCCGGCTGGTGATCCATTCATCGGTGGTGTCGACCATTTTTTCGAGGTCGGCATTGGTGAGGATCTTTTTAGGAAGGTAGCTGCCTGTGCCTGCGATTGTGACGGGAGTGGCTGAAGTAAAGTCGTTCATAATAATCAGATGGTGATCAAATGTTGGCGGGATTCTAAACGAGTTTCACCGGATGAACAGCGGAAATCTTGCGAGATATCTCTTTTTCGAAAAAGAGGGGTGTCGATCCTAGGTGTTCTCACTCAGGTTTCCAGCCTGCCCAGTCGAGCTGCTGAGGGAGGTCGCCGTAGGAATAGGATCCTTTGAGAAAACGGCCATCACGGGTGAGGCTGAAGGTGCAGGAGCCATCGCCGCCATTTTCTTTGTGGCTCTTCCAGGTGCCTACTAATTGGTTTTTCTCAAGACGAAGCTCTGCCGAGCGCTGGTCGCTGCGTAGTGACCAGCGGTTTTCTTTGTCTTTGGAGATCTGGAGCGGTCCGTAGAACGTCTGCCATGTTCCGTCGAAGTGGTTGGTGTCTTTGCTGGATGTGAGGTTGTCTGGCGAAAATGTCAGGCGGGAGTGGGGGATGGTGTGTTCGATACGGGTTTCGTTTTTGGCATCCTTGGTGGCGAAGGTGATCGTCGGGTCGGCTTGATCCCAATCGATGCTGACGACGCCAAAGTTAGCTCCTCCATACGCCGGGCCAAGTCGACGGTGGGTGGAGGCTGCGCCCAGTGGCACGTTGAGCGAACTGCTGGTGTGGTCGAGGAGCGGGTAGCATCCCTCGGACTCATCGAGACAGAATTCCGAGCTGTGAATGTCACCGGAGAGAAAGACCACGCCTTCGGCTTTGGTTTGGATAATCAGATCGACCATCCGTTGGCGCTCGCGTGGGAAATTGGCCCATGTTTCGTAGCCGTTGAACGGGGCTGAAAACTGAATGCTGGTGGCGATGATGCGGAATCGGGCGGGCTTTTTGAGTTCAGCCTCCAGCCATTTCCACTGAGGCTCTCCGAGCATGGTTTTTTTCGGTGAGGCATCGGGTAGCCAGTTTCCCATTCTCCGGTAGGGTGGTTTTCCTGATCGTTTTTTCAGTGAAGATCGGAAGTAACGGGTGTCGAGCAAGATGAGCTGCACGAGCTTCTCCGCTTTTCCGAAAGAGTAAGAGGTGTAGATTCCTGGGTGTTGGCGGCGTGGGCTGCCGGTGGGTTCGTTAAAAAAATCGAGGAAGGTGCGCTGGGACATTTCGCGAGCGGGATACTCGCAGCCGATGTCGTTGCCTCCGTAGTCGTGATCGTCCCAAGTGGCGATGACGGGTATGGTTTTAACGAGTTTGAGGTATCCAGGTTGATCGGCCAGCTCTTGGTATTTCTTTTTCATCTCCATTTCGTTGGAGGTGTTAGCGTAGATATTGTCGCCCAGCCAGAGCCAGAATTGAGGGCGGTTTTTGATGATTTGTTTCCAATGTCCTTGGGAGCGGTTGGGTTTCCAGCAGGCACCGAAGGCGAAGTGGGTGATTGTTGTGTTAGGGTTGTTGTTGAGGAGAGATGTGTGGGTTAGTGGCTGCGGTTGAGCGGATACCGATAATGAGAGCGTTGTGATGACTGTGAAAATGAGCTTCATGATTTTATGATGACGAAATGAGTCATCTTATTATGGGGTATTGGTTATATTTAGCAAAACTTATTTATCGGTTGGAATGGCTGCTAGATGTGTTTTTTCGGTAATTCGAGGGTGAAATCACAGAAGAAGGGCGGCTGAGGACGGAAGGTGAGCGGGCGGATTTGGTGTGTTTTTAAGTGAAGATCGAAGATCACCCCAGGTCATTTAAGATCGCGGAAAAACGCGTTGATACGACTTGAATCAAAGCTTCTCCGAGCTGAATATTTCCAGCAGAAGGCTCGCCATAAACTCCACTGGGGGTCATCGCATCCAGATTGCGAAACAGTGTAGCTTCTGAGCCGCGAAGCATATCGCCTTCGGCCCACGGGAAACTTGGCTGATTCACTTTCTCTGCAGGGATGCGGTCCTGACGCACATTTTCGGGTGCAAACTTGAGCATCAATGAGGTTTCAAACTCACCGGCGTGGCCGACGCCACCGCTGCCGGTTTGGGATAGTTCCAGAAGCACCTTGGATTCAAGTTTCCACCACGTTACCATCGCAATCGTTTTGTCTGGGTATAACTCCCCGAGCCTTTCAAGGGCAAGTTGGCCAACCGCCTGGTTACCTCCATGCGCATTAAATAAAACCAAGGTGCTAAACCCCTGATGAAAAACGGATGCGGCAATGTCTTCGACGATTCTAAGCCAAGTGTCATGTTTCAAGCTAAGCGTCCCTGGGAAACTCATATGATGCGCTGAGCAACCATAGGCCAGAGTCGGCAGAAAGAGCACGCGCTCGTTGAGAAGGGTATTTGTCGCCTCACAAAAGCTCGTTGCAATTCGAGTGTCGGTCTCAACCGCAAGGTGTGGCCCATGTTGCTCCATGGCGGCAAGCGGGAGCACGACAGGTGTTTTTCTGTCCATGTCACCCAACTCGGGGGAAGTTTGTTCGTTCCAAAACATAATCGTTATTTTGGGCTCACTGCCCACATTTCAAGTTCTACTTTAAGCGTCAGAAGCAAGGTCGTGCCCACGGCGGTTCTCACTGGTCGAGGTGTAGGCATCATCTCTTCGTAAACTGTGTTGAAGCGTGGCCATTCATCTAAATCGACGAGGTAGGCATTCACTTTAAAAACATCCGCTAGCGAACACCCTGCGCTGGCGAGCTGTTGCTGGCAATTTTCGAGGGTGAGTCTCGTTTGCTCTTCGATGGTATCGCCAATCACATTGCCATCGGGATCGATGGCGGCCTGGCCTGAAATAACAACGATACGATCCGCATCAACTTCAAGCACTGGAGAATAAGGCCCCGCCGTTGTGTGTTGGCTCGCCCCGGCAGGAATGCGTTTTTTGGGGGCATGACTTGCCGGTTGAGGCTGCGTTGTTTGCAAGGAGGAAGGCATAGGATTGGGCAAATAACCCACAAACCCAACAATTTTCCATTCACCCGATGCATCTTTCTCACATTGATACAGAGTCTGCCAAAGCAGGGGTTCTGGTGCGCCTTCTTCAGGCTGGAGGAAACCATCAAACTTTTTATGGAGCAGCGCCTTGTTGCCATTGATCTCGATGTCTCGCAGAGTGGTCGCTTCAAATAAGCTCTGACGCGGATCGGTCTTAAACCGACGGCCTCTAAATGCCTCTGACTGCGTTAACCAGCCGGCTGAATAATCAGCTAGAGATCCGTGAGTGATCTGCCAGCTATCAGGGTTAGCTCGAAAACGGGCATCGATGCCAAAGAAGCGGTCGGGGGAGAAGTCGTCTTCAACCTTCGACCAGTCGGCAGAAAGAAAGGCATCGATATCTCGGCGGACCAGCATTTCCCAAATCTGATACCGATCTGGGTCGCTTTGAGGGAATGGGTTTTTTTCGTAAGGTTTCATAAAATTTAATTCTAACTAATTATAGATACGTTTGTCTTGTTCAAACTTCTGAAGTGCGTCCTCTGAAAGAACGACCCCAAGTCCCGCGCCATTGGATGGCAATGCGGCGTAAGGCGGCTCAATCTGGAGTGGCTCCGTCAAGAGGTCATGCTCGCGTATTAATCGGCCGAATACATCACTCGGCCAAGTGCAGCCTGGAGCACTGGCACACTTATGTAAATAGAGGGCCTCCAAGATTCCGAGGTCCACTTCCGAGCCGTGCCAATACGGCAACTGCGTGGCATCGGCTAAGTGACCCAACATTTTAAACTCAGCAATTCCGCAGTTGAAATTAAAGCCATCGACCGCATTGCGTCGGATAGCCTCCACGGCATTGGAACTCTTTTGACCATGCGCTGCGTAAGGCAGTGAAACATGGAGCACGATCGGGATGCTGGATTGAGTACGAAGTGTGGCAAAATCATCCAGTTGCCACTGCGGAATGGGGTCCTCAAGGCAGAGAACATTACCGATGGTTTCCAGTTGCTTAATCCGTTTCTGCGCTTCTGCCCGGGTCGCCCATCGCTCATTCGGGTCTAAGATTATTTTCATTTCAGGGGCCGCTTTTTTGATTTCATGACACCACCCGACAACATCATCCTCCATGTCGCATTTAAACTTCAGGCAGGTGTAACCTCGTGCTTGATAATCACTGGCCAGCTCCGCCAAATCGGCGACCGTCCGATGCCCGGACCATGCGCTTACCCAGATCTTATCTCGAACAGCTCCGCCGAGGAGATCTGCGATGGAGATGTTTTTGCTTTTGGCGAACAAATCCCAAATTGCACATTCAAAACCATCATACTCCCGACATTTCGCGGCTGGGAGGCTTTGAAGACAAATTTCACTGAACTCCATGCCGATGAGAGTCCGGGCGATGTTTTCAACCGTCCTCCAATCGTGATCGCGATAGAGCTCGCCCAATCCAACCAGTCCTGTGTCTGTTTTGAGCTGCAAGATACACTTGGGCATTTCGTCAAATTGCTTGCTCCACGCCTGTTTTCCACCGCTGGCCAGTTTATGCAATGGCTTATCAACGGCCTGACTATTCACGACTCCCGGGTGTGCTGGAACGATGACTTCAGTGGCAATTATTTCGGTGATTTTCATTTTAAAAAGTCGCTATTGTAGAGCATCGCAGTCGAACCATTATCGACGTAGAGAGCTTGGCCGCTAATACATCGGCTTGCCTCACTGAGGAGAAAGACAGCGGTGCGTCCGCAATCGATCGCTTCGATTTCGTGATGGAGGGCTTGTTGGGTGTTAGAGTGTTGTTTGACCCATTCCATAGGATCCTCTGTCCAGGTTGCAATTAATTTCAGATTCTGGGTGGCATGCACATAGCCCGGCGACAGCGCATTGCAGCGAATACCCTTGGGTCCATATTCCACCGCCAGCCCGCGAGTCAGCCCTTCAACACCTGCTTTGATTCCCGCATAAGTGCCATAACGCGCCATCGTGCTGTGCGCATGCACCGAGGAGATATTAACCATGGCACCTGGCCGTGAGTCTCGCAAACAGGCGCGAATATAGGCCCGACTCATCAGCCACAATCCACGTAGATCGACTCCGCAGATCTGATCAAATTCATCAACCGTGGTTTCATCCACGGCTTTACTCAAACCAATGCCTGCGTTGTTTACCAAGTAATCAATCGGCCCGATCTCTTTTTCAACGGTCTTAAACATCGACTCCACATCAGCTTCAACCGATACATCGCCAGCCACCGCAAAGGCATCGCGGTAAAGACTCGCGGCCGTTTCGCTCCGGCTCAGCGAAGTGCTGCCAATGACAAGCGAGCCGCCCGCTTCGTCCACGGCCTGGCAAATGCCGCTACCAACTCCAACGCCAGCACCTCCGGTGACAAACACCCGTTTATTTTTTAGAGAGAATGGTGATTCTTTATGCATCTTATTTAATTTGAATGATATGGATTCTATTTTTTCCGTGCGATCAGATTTACATGATGCCGTAGGTGTCCCACACCTCACGCGTTGGCATGCCTTCTCGAATTTTCTTGGCCACCATATTTTCTCCTCGCACTTTCTCAAGTGCCCGCTCGAGCACTTCCGCTTCAATTTTGCTTGGGATCACGACCACGCCGTCAATATCGCCAAACACAATGTCACCGGGTTCAACTCGGACTTTATTGGAAAATTCGATTGGACATTGGAAATCGATCACCCGACCGCGAATCCCCTGATCCTGACCATACGGCCCCATGGAGAAGGTCGGGAATCCTAGTTTGTAAATACCCATGGTATCACGTGAATACCCTTCGACCACGGCACCTACTGCCTTCAGGAGCATCGCCCGCGTGCTCATCAATTCACCCCAGCAGGCATAGTTAGCTGAGGATCCGGTGCAGACATAAATCTCGTTTTCAGATAAAGAGTCTAACGCTTCAAACATGACGCCGAACGCCTCGTCTTTATTTTTATGCGCATTCTGGGTGCCACAGACATCTGCTTCCTGCACGGTGAACGCTCGACCGCAAACCACGTATTCTTCCTTGAGTGGTCGGATGTGGGGCGGGAGGTACTGATGGGCGAATCCCATGTGATCCATGACGTCTCCGATCACGCAGGAAAAGAGTTCCTTTTTCATGGTGTCGAACAGTTCGTTGTCAGATATAGTTTTCATTATTTAAAGGGTAAAAGCGAGTTGGTGTTGTGATAGCAGGTATTAACGATGGAGTCACCCACTAGACTGATGCAAAAAGTGACAGCCATTTTTGTGTGTGGTGGGTAGGGCTTGGGGTGATGGATGAGGAGGATTTTTCTCCTTTTTATTGCCATCATGGGAGCGGGCTAGTTTGACCCAGCGATCCAGGCGGTTGAGTGAATGGGACTCGAGTAAACGATCGGCTTGCTGAAGGAGTTTGATGGCATGCTTTCCAGCCTTGGTCGCCGTTTTTTTGAGGGAGTGTGCCGAGTTTGATGCGACTAACGGCATCGGAACCCATGGTGCGGGTGAGGACTTCTTTGGCGGCAGTGGTAACACGGGCATCAGTGGATGCCAGGGACGTCGAAATGAGAGTGAAAAGGGTGGCTGTGAGGATGAGAAATGTGCGAGTCATGATGCTTCTTCCGGGGGGGAGTGGGTTCGGTTCGGGATTCATTTAACGCTGAGAATGAGACTGTAAAAGTGGTTTCCTATTGATCACAAATCTGTAGTTGACGGGCGTGAGTCGGGATGAATATAGCAGGAATATGAGAGGTGTCGTTCGATTTTCACCTAAAGAGAAAATCAAACATTGGGATATCTAGCCATCGGCGAATGGTGGCCCCTAGGTGGTTGACTTTGCGTATATTTTGAAGTAGAAATTCAAACATGCCTGATGATGACTGGCTTGATCTACGCACGACACCTTACCGGACGATCCGAGATCTTCGGGATGAACTCGACGGGGATTTAGTGGCGTTGGGGCATTACCATTACGATCATGCCATGCCTCCCATCCCGGAGCAGAGTAGTGATCAGCGCTTGGTCTTTGGTTTTTTGATCTCGGGGCTTCAGCGATACCGGATGGATGGCGAAGATTTAATTTTGCGCGGTGGCCAAGGGATTCGATTTTTACCGGGATCGGTTTACAGTAGTGCGGATTTGCCAGAACAGCGTGGTGAGTTTTTTTGGCTAGTCATTCATGCGCCCGAGCGCCGACGGGTCCAGTTACCTGGATTTTACAAAAAAGCGGCGCATTCTTGGTGGCAACGGGCCACCGATGACCAACTGCCAAGGAGGTTTCCGCTTTCCTCTGAAATTCGAGCCGATTTAGCGCATCTGATTCAGTCGGATGTAACGAATCTGGATGATAAGGATAGTATGCACCAAACTCGTCTCACGCTGGGTTATGGATCGCTTCTACTTAGCCTCTATTCGCTGCTTGGAGAACCATGGGAAAACCACAGCTCGAAGGGAATTCTTCAAGCACTCCGACTGATTGAAAATCGCTTGTCGGATGCTGACTTGGATACGGATAGCCTTGCTCAAGAGGCGAATATCTCAGTGAGTCTCTTTCATGTTCGGTTTAAAGAAGAGACCGGATTGCCCCCTGCGGATTATTTACGGCACCGCCGAATCATTGAAGCGCAACGCATACTCAGCCAACCCAATCCTCCTGCAGTGACGGAGTTAGCGATGAAGTTAGGGTTTAGTTCATCTCAGTATTTTGCCACCGTCTTCAAGCGCTACACCCGTTTGAGCCCCAGCGAGTGGAGTAAACGGCAGGCTTAAAACGAGGGGTGGTGAGATTCCACTTGGGGGTGAGTCCGTTAAAATGATCGTGGATGCGGACGATTCCGTCTCGTCCCGCTGTTATTTGAAGCCAGGTTGTGGTGTTGTTTTCGCGGATGGCGGAAACTTTGTGTCCACCTTCGACACGGAGGTCGCGAAATGAGGCGTTGAGCCATCGCCATTGACGTGGAATCCATTGCGAGTCACAAAGGCGCTGGCGTAGGTGTATTTTTTCCACCACTCTTTTTCACCATGTGTTCGTTCATCCCAGAGGTCTCCTCGGTAGAGAGAGAGTCGGAGCTTGGTGGCCTCGCCCCAGAGGAGTCCACCCATAAGGCCATTTCCCAGTGGCAGCGCATCATCCCATCGTGTGATGGGTGCTTTGATTTTTAAATTTTCTACCGAGCCTGGAGCTTGGGGAAGTGCGTGTGGTGGAGCGGCGTGCAGGATGTTGACACACCCTGCCAGAACGAGAATCTGTGTGATGTTACGCATGACACCAATGTGAAGTGGTTGTTTGTTTTTTGAAATAAATAAATCGGACTTCATCGCCCTGAATCTCTGAATAAAAAAACATCCAAATAAAACTTGCAATTAACTAAATTTTCAGTATTTACTGAAAGCGATGAATGGAGCGAAGCTTAATGACAGCCGGACGCTTGATGAGGTCAGGGATGATTTCATTGCGCAGTGGGGTGCCTTTGGCAGTCAGTGGGGGATCAATCGGACGATGGCGCAGATTCATGCGCTGTTGATGATTTTGCCCGATTCCTTAAGCACTGATGAGGTCATGGAGAATCTGACGATCAGTCGGGGGAATGCACACACCAATCTTAAAGAGCTCGTCAATTGGGGCTTGGTGCGCATCATTGTTAAAAAAGGACACCGGAAAGAATATTTCGAAGCCGAGAAGGATGTTTGGAAAATCTTCACCATTATTTTGCGCGAACGTCAGCGACGCGAAATCGACCCCGCTCTTGAATTGCTACGGAACTGCCAAGAGGACACCAAAGATATCAAAGGCGTGGGGGCTGAGGCCTTCCGTAATCAGATCAAAGAGCTGGAGCTGTTCGTCAGTTTTGCCCGCAATGTTGGCAGCAAAGTGGATAAACTCAGCTACGGCCCCGCTATGAAATTGGCCGCTAAGATGCTGGGTTAGGCATCCGTTGATCCCTATTAAAAATTAAGCAATTCACGCAATTCAAACTTTCAATATTTCCTGAAATTACCAATATAATAAAAACAAATGAACATTCCGCCAGATATCAAAAAGATTGAAGTATACTACGATGGCCGTTGTGCGATGTGCTGCACCTTTCAAGAGTGGGTGAATCAGCAAAATCGGGCCTTTGAGGTGGAGTTTGTGCCTTACCAATCGGAGCGGGCTGAAGAGCTATTTGCGGGAGTTCGGGAGATGGATCCGGATCGGGATATGATTGTGCGCACGGACCAGGGCAAAATTTTTCGAGGTGCCGAGGGCTGGGTGCTCTGTATGCTCAGTTGTCAGTCGTATGAGAGATGGGCTAGGCGACTGGCCTCACCTCAGCTTCTTCCCGTGGCGAGAAAAACCTGCAACCTGATTGCCGCGAATCGGCTCGGGATATCGAAGGTCTTGTTTCGCAAAAAAGATAAAGCACTGGCCGATGCAGTGCATGAAATGCCGCAGCAGAAATGCGACGGCAGCTGTCAGCTTGATCATCCTGAGGATTCCCCAGACGGAGTGATCTGATTCTAAAAATTTTCGCGAGGATATTCTGTTCTCGCTTTTTAAAAACACAATAACCAACACCAAACCAACAACCAATACTACCATGAATGCAATAGTCATTACCTACATAGGATACCTCACCATCCCCGTGAAACCACCCGTCTATGCCGGATGGAACCAGCCTGATCAGGAAGTCGGGTAGTGAGTCAGTTAATGAGCAAGATCGAGATCTTTCGAAATCAACAACCAAAGCTATGATTACCACCCTTCATATTCTCCAGGGAGCAGGGATTATTCTATTCTGCATCGCTATCGCCAATGTATTTGCGCCTAGAAAAATGAATTGGATTGAAAATCTAAAACATGTGGATTCTGTATTTAAGCAGGTATTTATTACTCACTGTGTGTTTTTGGTGATGTGTGTTGTGGCGATGGCCATTGCCTGTGTCTTCTTTCCTCAGCACCTCCTTGATGGAGTGTTGGGGAGGTCGATACTTGGCTTTATGGGGTTTTTCTGGTCAGCCCGTCTGATGGTTCAGCTCTTTTATTATGAAGCGAATATTAAGAGAGCGTTTCCAGGTTTTCATCTCCTTTTCAGTGCCTCGTTTCTTTATTTGGCAGTGAGTTTTACATATTTAACTTTGCAATCTCGATGAATGAAAATTTAATAGATTGGGTCCGGTGTGGTGTTGTTCTTGCTGGTGTTGGGCAGTTGATTTTAGTTTTCGCTAGCGCGGTGATACCGAGATGCCTTGGGTGGAAAAAATCTCTGGTTCACATACCATTGATTTTACGTCAGCAGTTTTGGGCTTATGCGGGGTATATATTGGGCATGCACCTCTTTTTTGGCTTGTTCTCGGTATTCGGCACTGACCTTTTGCTGGATGGTTCAGCGCAGGCGGCTCTTTTTTGTGGAATGATAATGATCTGGTGGATGGTCAGGGTGGGGTTGCAGTTTTTATATTTTGATCGTGCTGGGATTCCAGCTACAAAGTTTAACCTGATCGCTGAGATGCTACTTGTCGCTTTGTTTGTCTTTTTATCAATCGTTTATGCAGCCGCTCTTTTTGTTAATCTACGATGACCTACTCATTTTATATCATAGTTTTGATGCTCTTGGGGATACCATTGCTAGCCTATTACCCGGTTTCTCGATGGCAGGTGCCTAGGTGTTTGTTGTGGGTGATCGCAGCGGGTGTGTTTTTTGGAGTGGAGCAGTGGCATAGCGCCAGCCATCCGATGATTCGAATGGTGTTGTTATGCGGAGCGATGTTGGTTTTGATGAAGGTGATTGTTTATGCCGAGTGGAGGCGGCAGACTAGGGGGCGGTTGCCGATGCATCGATGGGTTTTGTTTTCCTTACTGTGGGCTGGTATGAATCCTGGAGCATTTCAGGGAGATCGGAGAGAGATAAGGTGGAGGTTTGATTTTTATGCCGGATTGGGTTATTTATTGGCAGGTTTGGGGTCGTGTGTTTTGCTAGCGTATCTGGAGGTCTATGTTTTAGTGGCGATGTTCATAGGATTGAGCTTATCTTTTCACTTCGGGGTGTTGAGAATAACGACGTCATTCTGGCGATTTGTGGGGTTCCCTGTGCGGCCATTGTTTCGGAACCCGTTGGCGTCTCGCGATGTCAGTGATTTTTGGTCAACTCGATGGAATATTTCATTTTCACAAATGATTGCGCGGACGGTTCGGCGACCTCTGATCGGATTCTTAGGGACAAGGGGGTCAATGTTTGCGGTGTTCCTTGTTTCGGGAATTTTTCACGAATTGGTCATCACCGTACCCGTGAAGGGTGGATATGGAATGCCGACGCTTTATTTTCTTATTCACGGAATCGCGGTAGTGACCGAAAAAGACACCTGGCCGGACTGGGTGAAAAAATTGATGGCTTTGTTCTTGGTCGTCATTCCCTTACCTTTACTTTTTCCCGAAAAATTCACTCAGGAAATTATCATGCCGTGTTTGACATTTACGGCGGGTGTAATGACTCAAGTGATTCATCAATAACCAAAGCTATGCAAAAAAAACAAACACTACTCATCGCCGGAGCCAATGGATTTTTGGCTCGATATCTGACTCGTTATTTTGTCGCCACGGGGTGGAAAGTGGTTGGCTTGGCCCGGCACCCTGAGGGGATGGATCCAGATTGCCGATACGTTCATTGGGATGGTGAAACGCTCGGGGATTGGGCTGAGGAGATCGATGCCTGTGATGTGTTGGTCAATATGTCAGGGCGGACGGTGAATTGCCGGTATAATACGAAAAATCGCGCAGAAATCATCGATTCTCGAGTGAAGAGCACGCGGGTGTTAGGTGAGGCTGTTTCTCTTAGCGCCTCGCCTCCCTCTGTTTGGATGAATGCCAGCACGGCGACGATGTACCGCTATGCGGAAGACTGCGCCCAGGGTGAGGACGGGGATGTGGGCGAGGGGTTTTCGGTTGATGTTGCGAAAACTTGGGAGGCTGCATTTGAGGAAGCTGAGGTGACGGATCGCACGCGTCGGGTAGCGCTGAGGACCTCGATGGTGATTGCCGACGAGCCGGGCACGGTGTATCGGTATCTTTACAACCTCTCAAGGTTTGGATTGGGTGGCAAAATAGGAACCGGGAAGCAGATGGTGAGCTGGATTCATATCACCGACTTTTGCCGAGCCGTCGACTGGCTCATTGACCACGACGAAATCTCAGGAGCCATTAACATGACCGCTCCTGAACCGATTCCCAATGCGGAAGTGATGCGCCGATTCAGGAAGTTGGCGGGGAGGTCGTTTGGCTTGCCCGCCACCGCTTGGATGGCGGAGATCGGTGCTTTTTTTCTTAGAACTGAAACCGAGCTTATCCTCAAAAGCCGATGGGTGGTGCCCGCTCGTTTGCTTGAGCATGGGTTTGAGTTTCAGTATCCGGAATTGAAACCTAAAGAATGGAAAGAGAAGCGTTGATAGCTAATGACAACAATCATGACACACCCATCATTACTTAGTGTAGAGCATCGTCCGTGGCCGCTTCCTGACCACGAATGGAAATGGCGGCAGTCGTGGCTCGATTTGGCATTTATTCATTATCGGATCGATGCCAAGCAGCTTAGCGATAGGCTTCCAGTTGGGCTTAAGCTCCAAGAGTTTGATGGCTCCGCATGGGTCGGAGTCGTGCCATTTCGAATGGCGGGGGTGATGCGTCGGCCCTTCCCTGATATGCCGCATTTTTCCACCTTTCCTGAGGTCAATCTCCGCACCTATGTGGAATGCGAGGGTAAACCGGGCGTGTGGTTTTTCAGTTTGGATGCCGATTCCTGGCCGGTTGTGTTTGGCGGAAAAAAGTTCTATCACCTTCCTTATCATTCCGCAAAAATGCAGCAGGAGTTTAATGATGGTTGGTTTTTGTTCTCCAGTCGGCGTCGATCAGGTGAGTGTGAATTGGACGTGCGGTATCGACCCATCGGAGAGGTTTTTTTTCCGGTGCAAGGAACCTTTGAGCATTGGGCGACTGAGCGGTATTGTTTGTATTCGCATTCTCCTCGGCATGGGGTGAGCCGGGTGGAAGTGCATCACGCACCCTGGCCGCTGCAGCGGGCTGATGTGGTTATGCAAAAGAGCGGCGTGTTGTCTGCTGTTGGTCTCACACCGCTGAACGAGGAGCCGGTCTGCCATTATTCAACCGGCGTGCATGTTGTGTCGTTTGGAAATGAAAACGTGCATCATGTGGATTGATTCTCAGATTTCAAACTCGTTATTCCAGATCCACTCGGTTTTGAGTTGAGTTGTTTTTTGACCATTGTAGCTGAGCATTCCCGCGCTAAGGTCATCGGCCATGATTCGGATCACATTCGGCCGATCCTCTGGTGGCTGGTGGGGTAGGGCGGGCCGCCTGAATGGATGAGGTGAGGAATAGGCTGCTGAATCCACAAAAAAGAGTGGCGATCGCGATGTAGTGGGTGACGATGGGATGCATGGTGGAGGTGCGAGAGTGTATGAGGAGTGGCGGAGGTCGTCAATTGAACCAAAAAATTTAGGAAACTGTAATATTTGCTGATGGATTGGTGGGCTGGCTATGGTATAGAAATATCACAATGGCTGAGGATGCAAAGGATAAGGATGACAAGAAGATTGAGTCGGCATATGCGCATACGCGTAAAAGCCTGATTGCGAAGTTGGATAATTGGGAAGATCAGCGCACTTGGGACGAATTTTACAAAACTTACTGGAAGCTCATTTACTCGGTGGCGATGAAGGCCGGCTTGCGCTCGGAGGAGTCGTTTGATGTCGTGCAGGAGACAATTTTATCGATCGCTAAGCAGAGCAAAAAAAACATGTATGATCCGGACAAGGGGTCGTTTAAGTCATGGCTGATGAATATGACCCGCTGGCGGATTAACGATCAGTTCCGCAAGCGTAAAAAAGACACCGCCATGAGCATCAGCGAGTGGGGTGATGAGGGGCGGAAAACTTCGATCATCGATAGTCTGCCCGATCCGAAAGCCGGCACGCTTGAGCGGCTGTGGGAGGTGGAGTGGAAAAAGAACCTGGCCGATGCCGCATTGGCGCGTGTGAAGGCACAGGTTTCGCCCAAGCAATACCAGATTTTTGATTGTTACGTGATCCGTGAGTGGGATGCCGAGAAGGTGAAATCCCAGCTTGGAGTGAGTATGTCACAGGTTTACTTAGCCAAGCACAGGGTGGGGAAAATCCTCAAAAAGGAACTGGCTCGCCTGCACGATGATGAGGGGTAGGGTGCGTCCAGAGCCGGTGATTCCGGATCACGAGGTGCTCCGCAAAATCGGCGGTGGCTCCTACGGTGAGGTGTGGCTGGCTCAGGGGGTTACAGGTGCCATGCGGGCCGTGAAAGTGGTTCGCCGCGAAGACTTTGAGGACGAACGTGGATTTGAGCGCGAGTTTGAAGGGATTCTAAAGTATGAGCCTATTTCTCGCGATCACCCGGGGCTGGTGAATATTCTTCACGTTGGCCGGAGTGAGGCTGAGGGTGAGTTTTATTATTATGTCATGGAGCTCGGTGATGATGTGCGCACCGGCAGCGAGATCAATCCTGTGGAGTATGAGGCTCGTAATCTCTTGATTGATTTGAGAAATGCTTCGGGCAAACCGCTCGATACCGATTTTGTCATCGAGTTGGGCGTTCGTTTATCCGAGGCTCTGGCCTACCTTCACCACAAGGGGTTAGCGCACCGCGACATCAAGCCGTCGAACATCATTTTTGTGGATGGTAAGGCGAAGCTGGCGGATATTGGGCTGGTCGCGGCGCGTGGTCAGCGGACCTTTGTGGGCACCGAGGGATTTGTTCCACCGGAGGGGCCTGGCTCGGCGCAGGCAGATGTTTATGGTTTGGGCAAGGTGCTCTATGAGATGGCCACGGGTTTGGATCGTCTCCAGTTTCCTGAACTCCCTGAGGAGCTTGCTGAAGGCACCAACAGGAAGATGTGGCTGATGCTCAATCAGGTTATTTGCGATATTTGTGAGCCTAGGGTGTCCAAGCGCACGATCAAAACTGCTTCGGCCTTGGCGGATGGACTGCGGCGAATTCAGAGGGGTAAGCGTGTGGTGAGGCGTCGGCGTGGGCTGGTATTGGCTTTGATCCCGATGATGGCTGGTCTGGCGTTGGCTGGCTGGTTATTGCGCGGGCAGTTGCCATGGCTGCAGCAGCAGTTGGGGAATGCTCCTGTGGTGCAGCCAGATGAGCCGGAGCCGATTCAGTATGGATTTGTGAAGGTGCTCAGTGATCTGGATGACGTGGAGGTCTATGACCGCAATGGTGAATTTCTAGGGCTGACTCCGCTAAAGAACATCCGCATGGTGGCGGGTGAGCGTTATGAATTTGAATTCCGTATTGAGGGATACCATCGCGAGCACAAAGAGGGGCTGATCGTCGCGAATAAGACGGAGATGGTGGAGGCTCAGATGTCGATCTACGCTCCTCCGATGCCGGGGCAGGAGTGGGTGGACAATTTCGGTGTGCCTTATCAGCCGATGGATGGTTACCATATCAGTGCGGGTTATGTTCGACTTTTTCAGTGGCGACGGTTTGAAAAAGATCTGGCGAAGAAGCTTGGAGTTGAAGTGATCGAACACAGCGAAAGCGGAGTGAAGCGACGTATTGTTTTGGTGCCCGGCAAACTGGCTGAAGAGTTTTGCCTGTGGCAAACGCAGCTGGCGATCAAGGAGGGGTATTTAGATGACTCACAATACATCACGTCAAAGGTGGATGAAAAATTTAAATCTTCGGCGATGTCAACCCGAGCTCTGAGCGAGCATCTTAGGCCGTTTCAATGCTTGGTGAAAAATATTGCCTACGCGCGGCTGACGATTCACTCCAATCCCGAGGGGGCGAGTGTGTTGATCGACGGTGTTTATAAAGGCACAACACCTCTGACCCTAGGCAAGATCAAGCCCGGATCTATCGAGCTCAGCCTTGTGCTCGAAGGGTTCCGGCGATCAACTCAGCCCATTAGCCTGGATGATAATACTCGGAAAAGCGTCAAGGTGGATTTATCGAGGAATAATAGTGTGGTGTTTGGTAAGAGATGGGAGAATAGCTTGGGCATGCGCTTGGTTCCGATTGATGATCAGTTATTAGTTTCCGCTTGGGAGACTCGTGTGTCTGATTATGAAACGTATGTGAAAGAGTCCAAGGCCAAGCATCCTTTGCGTTCTGGGTTTGCGCAGGAGCCAACTCATCCGGTTGTGGGGGTGTCTCGGGATGATGCCATGGCGTTTTGCCAATGGCTCACTGCGCGTGAGCGAAAGCAAGAGAGGATCACGGGAGATGATGAGTATCGGTTGCTCACGGATCTGGAGTGGAGTCATATCGCAGGTCTGAAAGATAATCCTGAGCATTTACCGTCTTTGCGTGAATTGCGTCGGGTGGAGATTTTCCCCTGGGGCTCCTCTTGGCCGCCGGAGAAGGCCGGTTTTAAGGTTGGTAATTTGGCGGATCAATCAGCCGCCAAGGCGGTCGATATGCGCCGCGACCGGACACTTCTCAATTACGATGATGGTTTTAAAAAAACCTCGCCCGTGGGCTCTTTCCCATCCAATGAATTTGGTGTTTATGACCTTGCGGGTAATGCTCACGAATGGGTGTCAGATGATTACAAGGGGACTGTAAAGTATGGTGTCCTGCGTGGTGGTGGCTGGAGCAGCGCTACCAAAGAACACCTCTATATTACGCACCGTTATGTCGTTCGCCCGAGTAAAGCCAGTAATCTCTACGGCTTCCGTATCGCTCTGGCAAAAGTAGAATCAAAGTCCCTGGATTCCTCTGAGCTGGAACCCTATCCCGATGATGAATCAATGAACGAAACACCTTAATTATTATGATCGAAATTACCATTAACTACGAAGGAGAACTCCACTGTCACAATACTCACGGCCCGTCCGGAACTACCGTCGCCACGGATGCTCCGGTGGATAACAATGGCCGAGGTGAGTCATTTTCACCCACTGACCTAGTGGCCACGGCTCTGGGGAGCTGCATGGCCACCATTATGGGGATCACGGCAAAAAGCAGGGAGGTCTCTCTCGAAGGGATGGTGATCAAGGTGGGGAAACACATGTCGGCGGAATTACCACGCAGAATTTCCAAGCTTGAGGTCAGCATTGAGGTTCCGCTGCAGGGTGATCATCCTGCGCGTAAGCTTCTGGAAGCGGCAGCCCTCACATGCCCGGTAAACCAAAGCATTCACTCAGATATTGAGGTGCCTATCGACTGGCAATGGACGGGTGGGACCGCTGGCTAGTCAGTGGGTTTCTCAGGCTGGGCTTTTCATATTTTAAGCTTTAAGGCTGGCAATCATGTAATCCTCGATACGAATCATACGATTGATTAATTTTTTTTCTGGAAAGAATCAAAAATGACTTGCCGTAGCTGAGATACGAGAGTAACTGCCACACGTCAGAGGGAGCTGATGTGAGCCTTTAGTCTCCATCGCACAAGACCGGGTCAGCAATGATCACGGAATTTTCACCCTTCTGATATACCAGTAAAGACCGGATGGTGCGTAGGGAGATCCTGCGACAGGAGGAAGTTAACCTCCTCATGAAACAAAGGTGTTTGCTGGAATTTTTTGGACCTCGCAGGATGTCTGCGGGGTCTTTTTTTTTGAAGATTGCTGGCGATGGCGCTGATGCTCTTGTCCCGATTTTTTCCTTGAAGACGTTGGTCCATCCAGTCGGCAACACCGTCACTGTCCTCTTGATACCACTTGAAGGCAAGATCTACGATCGCTTGCGTTTTAGCCTTGCCTTAGTCAAGGCCCGAGACCCAAGATCCCGCGGAAGAGGGGTCTATTTCAACCCATTGATCCATCATGTGGTAAATGGCATTTGAGAAATGAGTTTGGGATTTTTCCGGGGTAGATTGGAGCAAACTCTCCATGTGACTGGCGGCCTCGGCAGGGGATGATTTTGCCATCTGAGGCAAGATGGAAAGGATGGCTTTGCTTTTTTCACTATCGGGTAAATTTTCAGCCCATTGGCTGGCGGAGTCGGCGTCCGTCTTAGCCCAGGTCTCAGCGAGGCTCTCGAGGGCTTTGCTTCGGATTTTCCCCTGCGGGAGTTCGTTGATGTGCTTTTGTGCCCCTTCTTGCTGATTGTTGAGATAGTGGAGTTGGCGGGCTGTTGTGTTCGCTTGATCTCCTGCGCCAGGGGCATCTTGCTTAGATGAGGTGCTTCTGGATAGGGAACCCCAGAATTGATTGCCGGAGTTGGGGCCTCGCTTGGCGGTTTGTAGCTTCATGGGTTGGCTGCACTTAGGACAGACCGGGGTGATTGATTCTTTGGGTAATGGCAGAGGAGGAGGGGTTGGTGTTGATGTGACTGTTTCAGAGGTTGTTTTTTGCTCGGGTGCAGGTGAGTCGTTATGACGAAGGTCGTCGATGTCTTGGCTGAGCTGAGTGCCGTTGATGAGCTGAATCCCTTGCTGCTGGGCGAAGGTGATGGCATAGCTAGTGAAGGTGGAGGTGGTGACGAGCATGCCCTTTTCTGCTGACTCAGCGGTCATCGCTCCTAGGAGTTAGCGGATGACAGGAAGGCCAATTTTTTTCTTTTTTCGTAACTACTCAGGCGGGCAATTACTTAAGATTTCCTTAGCTTTTTTTGAAAAGTGGGTCAAGATGTCCACATCGAAGATAAATTACATGCTGATGACGGGGATTTAAAATCCCTCATTCAAGAATTGATGCCGCGCGTCAAAATCTTGGAGGATCGTGTGGAGAAACTTACTATTGAAAATAAAAAACTTACACGTGAAAATGGAAAGCTTATCCGTGAAAATGGAAAGCTT
>Ga0256845_1000845_pt1 | contig 26484 bp, 24 predicted proteins | sample RiftiametaG_FD_189101 | JGI IMG/M metagenome (GOLD analysis project Ga0256845, IMG submission 189101) | Tube worm associated microbial communities from hydrothermal vent at the East Pacific Rise, Pacific Ocean - Riftia | ecosystem: Host-associated > Annelida > Integument > Unclassified ... | reverse complement strand
TTTCAATAAGAGTATAAAAATCTATAGTAACTATTTTTCGTAAAACCTTTTCATCACATAAATAAATAGTTTGATTTGCTAATAGTTCTCTATTTTCAATAGTATTATTTACTCTATTTAAAGATTGATTATTGTCGAACTCTATCTCTACTTTTAAATCTTTATTACGAAAATCTCTATGAAGAAATTTATCTGCTACATCAACCATATTAGAGACAATCTTTTTATCTTTAAAATAATAAAGATTACTATATAAAGCCTTATATATTGAGCTTTTCCCTGTTCCATTTTCTCCATATATTAAACAGTTTTTATTTATATTAAATTCTAAACTATTATGGAATTTGAAATTATTTAATTTTATATTTTTAATTTTCATCTTTGAAAAATCTCTCTATTCTTTTTTTTATTATTATTTCTTGCTTCAGTAGAATAGCATTTATTGCTATTTCATTTACAAATTTTACTTTTGGAATTTTTCTTAACTCTTTAGCTAATTTAAAGTTATCTTCTATTGCTGATTCCTCTAACAACTTTATCTTCTCTTCTAACGAAACATCATCTCTTGCATCAAAATTTAGAACAACCATATTTCTATTTTTTTTATCTCTAAGAATTTTTTTTAGATAATAAGGATAGATTGCTTTTTGCTTTTTATTTAGATAACTACTTAAAATTACTTGCATTTTATAGTTCACATAAAAAGATAGACTCTTTGTGTTTACATCATTAATTTTCTTTAACACAACAAGTTCTTGATTATAAACTATATTTATTATTGTTGTATTATAGTATCTAGAATTAGGAAATAGCAAAAGATATTTAATTAAATTTTTAAAATATAAAATAGTTTTTTCAATATTTTCTAATTTTATAATAGATACTAAGTCTATAACAGATAATTGTATTATAGACAATAAAAAGGATAAAGGGAGTTTAAAAAAAATTCTATATTCATATTCATCAATTATCTGAAACCATTTAGTTAATTCTCCATATTTATTTGGGTTAATTTTCACATCTTCAAAAACTTTTATAGAATAAACTATTCTTGTAATATTATAAATAATTTCATCATACTTAATATTACCAAAGGGAGAACACTGCTCTTCCATAAAAAAATCTCTTATATTTAACTCTTTACTTTTTATTCCCTCTCGACCCCTAATGATATACATATAGATATAAAATACATCATCTATTGAGTATTTTGTTTCATTGACATTTCGTTCAAATTTATTCCATAACTCAATAAATTTATCCTCTTCAAGCATATTTATAGCCTCTTCATATAACCTAGCTTTAAAAATATCAGCATTAGAGAGATTTAACCCTCTATTATTAATAGTTTCAAATATCCTAAGTGCCTTATTTCTAGCTTTAATAGAAGTACTATCTCCTGTCTCAATAGGAAGCAAATATATATCATAAAGTAAAAAATCAACAAATCTATCAATCTTTTCATACTCATTTAACTCTTTTATCTCACTATAAAAATAACAGATATTTTGTATAAAAAGATTTTTTTCATCTATCTCTTTATCACAATTTTCATTATTCAAATCAAATTCCAAAATCTCCTTATATTGATTATACTCTTCAAGATAATCACTAAATTGCAATCGTGTATCTTTAATTTTACTATCTCTTACATCTTCTATCCAAATAGCATTTTTTATATCACTATTTTGGCTATCAAAAACCAAAAGCACTTGAAGCAGAAGCAAAAGAGTAGTTAATCTCTGTTGCCCATCAATAACCTCAAATCTATTTCTCTCTTCCATATTCCAAGCAAGAACAATATTTCCTAAAAAATATCCCTCTTTCTCTTTATTATAAAACTCTCTTTTTAAATCCTCAAAAAGCTCTCTACAGTGTTGAATCTGCCATGAGTAGGGTCTTTGATATGGAGGAATATAATATTGTGTTTTGCCACTAAAAATATCATATATAGATTTCTGCTCTGCTTTTAATGTCAATGCCATTTTATATCCTTATAATTTATTTGAAACCTCTACAATCCTATCCAAATGCTCCAAAGCCTCCCCACTATCAATTCCACTTCTAGCAATCTCAAAAGCCTCCTGCATATCTCTAAGCCCACCATTAGCAAATAGAGCATGACCTGCATTTAATATAATAATATCTCTTTGAGCATCTGTAGCATTACCACTAAAGATATTTCGAGTTATTAGAGCATTATCTTTTGCACTTCCACCCAAAATTGCCTCTTTTGGAGCTAATTTAAATCCATAAGTTTGTGGGTCTATAACTCCTGTCGATACTTTACCATTTTCTACAAAAGCATATTGTGAGGTGGTGGCTAATGAAATTTCGTCCATTCCATCATTACTACTTACTACAAATGCTCTTGTGGCTTTTAGTTCAACTAATGCTTTTGCCATTCGCTCTATATAATCAGGACTAAAAACACCAAGCAGATACTTTTTTGCTCCTGCTGGGTTTGTTAAAGGACCTAGGATATTAAAGATGGTTCTATGGTCGATTGATTTTCGTATAGGCATAATATGTTTCATAGCAGGGTGGTGGTTCATAGCGAATATAAAACAGAAACCTGTCTCTTCGAGCATTTTAATCTGTTGCTCTGTATTTAGATTTAAATTAATTCCCAAAACCTCTAATACATCAGCTGAACCTGAATTGCTTGTTATACTTCTGTTTCCATGTTTGGCTACTACGCAACCTAGAGATGCCAAAAGTAGTGATACAGTTGTCGAAATATTAAAGCTCCCACTCTTATCTCCTCCTGTTCCTACTATATCTATAGCTTTTTCTTGTAACTCTTGTGAGATTGGTAGTTTAATTGAGTGTTCTCTCATAATTGAGGCTACTGTGGCTATATCTTGGGAGCTTTCACCTTTTTTGTATAGTTCTATTAATAGATTTTTTGCTTCTTCTTTATTTAATTTATTAGCGAATAGTTTTTGGAATTGCTCTTTTGTATTCATTGTTTTTCCTTTTTGGAAGGTATTATTTGGTGTTTTCGGGGGAAAACACCCTACAGTTCTTTGAAATACTCTTCTTTTTTGCTTTTTGGGATTGTTTTTGTTGTTGGGATTTGTAGGACTTCGTAATTTTTTGCACCTTTTAGGTACTCTATGGTTATCTTGTCTCCTACAGCTACACTTTTACTTGCTTTGGCTTTTAGACCATTTATATATACTACTCCACTCTTTACCATATCACTCGCTACTGTTCTTCTTTTTATGACATTTACAGAGGCTAACCACTTATCAACACGCATAATTTTTACCTTTTTTTTATATAATATTGGTTGGCTAAAGCCAACCCTACGCCAACCATATATTTATCTTTTAAACTCTTGTTCTGCTTGATTAGCCACCATAACACCAATCATAGAGAGATTATCTCCCACAATATGATTAGATGCTCTAAGCTCCTCCAAAACCTCTTTTGCCTCTCTCATCCCATTCTCAAACATACCAGTATTAACAAGAGACTCCATAGTATCTTTCATGGTCTCCCCCTCTTCTCTTTTGGCAATTGCCAAAAGAAAAACTCTTTTAATAATATCTAACTCTTCCATTTTTCCCTTTTCATTTTTCATTAATTTTAATGAAGTTCTGCGTTTAATTTCACCTCACGAGTACTTCTTCGCACAATCATTTTTCCTGTTGTAGAGTCTTGTCTAAAATGTAAACCATTTAATCCTTGGAGTGCATCTGCTCTTATAGTTCCACTAGCTAAATTTGCATCAGGATTGGCCTCATTGATTTTTGCAACCTCATCAGCAGAAATCTCTACCTTTGTACCTGCAAAGATAGCCAAACCACCATCTATAATACACGCATCACCTAGAGGAATACCACAAGTTGAGTTTGCACCTAGAAGTGTATTTTCACCGATAGAGATAGGATTACCATCTGTTCCTGATAATACTCCTAAAATACTCGCTCCTCCACCAACATCACTTCCTGCTCCAACAATAGCCGAGCTAGAGATTCTACCCTCTACCATTACAGCACCTAGTGTTCCTGCATTGAAGTTGATATAACTAGCACCTGGCATTACAGTTGTTCCACCTGCTAGTTGAGCTCCCATTCGTACTTTTGAAGCCTCTAGGATTCTTGTATTATCAGCAGGGATAATGTGTTGTAGGTATCTTGGGAACTTATCTACAGAGTCTACAGCAGGATAAGTTCCGTTTAGTTTCATCTCTATCTCGTTTTCTCTTAGATACTCTAGCTCATATGGAGTGTTTCCAACCCATGCTACATTTTGTAAGATTCCAAACGCTCCATTTAGGTTAATCTTTCTAAGCTCTACTTTGCTTTGAGATAGGGCATATAGTTTGAGATATACAGCCTCTACACTCTGTGGGTTTTCATCAGCAAATAAGAATGTAACTCTAAAGTTTTTTGCCAAATCATCTATCTTTGCTAATGTTTTGATTACTTGAATATTTTTATGAACAGAGCCTCTAGCCTCTCCCATAAAAGGTTCAAATGCTGATAGTGAGTTTTGTATAAATTCATCATTGATAGTCGAAACAAACTCTGAACCTGAAAAATCAACCTCTACCCCTGACTCTTGAAGAGCTTTTACATATACAGCTGCTGAGCCAAAATTCTCACCCCAATTGATAAGACCATAATTTGCTTGTAGAACCTTGTCTGCATTTTTTTGACCTCTATCTACTCTAGCTATACCAAAACCTATAGGTTTTCTATAACCCTCTTGACTCTCTATCTCTGCTACTAATGCTTTGAACTCTTCTACAGAACCTACTGTTTCTATTGCCATCTGTTTTACCTTTTTTTGTTCTAAATTATAATTTTGTGATTATATCGGATTTGGCTTATCTTTTATATAGTAGAATATCAAGATGAAAAACTTACATAATGCACTACAACTAAAACAGCTATATCAACTAAAAGCTTTGGGTTTTAACTATACAGACGCAAAACCATTCTCTTATGAAGATAACAAACTAGAGTTACCAAACTCACTAGATGAGCTAAAATCTCAAGCAGAAAATTGCCATCTATGCCCATTGAGCAAAGCTAGAAAGAGGGTTGTATTTGGCGAGGGAGACCATAGAGCAAAAGTGATGTTTATAGGTGACCATCCACTAGATATAGAGGATAGTTTAGGAAAACCCTTTCAAGGGCGTGGGGGTGAGATGTTGACTCTCATGATAGAAAAAGTAGTAGGATTACCTAGAGATGAAGTCTATATCACAAATCTGCTGAAGTGTCACGCATTATCTATAACAGATGAGCATGAGTCATATATACATATCTGCAAAGCCTATCTATTCAAGGAGATAGAGTTAATAAAACCCGATATTGTAGTAACCCTTGGCGAGATGCCATATCACTACTTGACAAATGATACTAGAGATTTAAAGGAGATTCGTGGAGTGATTAGTAGTAGAGATGGATTTAAACTCATACCCACCTATCATCCCAATTTTTTACTAAAAAATCCCTCTTTGAAAAGAGATGTTTTTATAGATTTGAAGATAGTAAGAGGATTGATAGAAAAATAAACTATTTCTGATATAATACGCCCAATAAAAAAATGGAGCTACAATTGTCACTTTTCTCTTATCAAACTGTTCAGAAGATTCTATTTAGATTCGACCCCGAGACAGCACACTCTATCGCCTCTTTGGCTCTTCGCTCTTTGGCGTATGCACCGAGTATTATGCGTTTTCTGAAAAATCACTACTTTGTAACCAATCCTGTTTTATCTCAAACTCTATTTGGTACAAAATTCCAAAATCCTGTAGGATTAGCTGCAGGATTTGATAAAAATGGTGAGTATATTACTGCAACACCAACACTAGGGTTTGGGTATACAGAGATAGGAACTATCACCCCAAAACCACAAGATGGAAACCCAAAGCCACGGCTATTTAGACTAAAAGCAGATAGGTCTCTACAAAACGCTATGGGCTTTAATAACCGTGGAGCAGAGTATATGCGTAAGCGATTGGATAAACTATACTTTTTTGATTATCCTATAGGGATAAATATTGGTAAAAATAAACTAACATCCGAAGATAAAGCACTAAATGATTATAAATCTCTGCTTGAGATATTCAAAGATTATGGAGACTATATTGTTATAAATATCTCCTCTCCCAATACCCCAGGATTAAGAGATTTACAAAATGAAGAATTTATTACCAATCTATTTAATATGGCAAAAAATATAACAACTAAACCAATCTTGCTAAAAATCGCCCCTGATATGGAAGCAGATGATGCTATTATCTTGTGTAAAACAGCCGTAAAGGCAGGAGCTAGTGGAATTATTGCTACTAATACTACTATTGATTACTCAATAACTCCAAATGCAAAAGATTTTGGTGGAATCTCGGGAGCTTTGGTTCGTGAAAAGTCATTTAAACTATTCCAAGCAATAGCAAAAGAGCTATATGACAAAACCACTCTTATCTCTGTAGGTGGAATAGAGAATGCAGAGGATGCCTATAGACGGATAAAAGCTGGTGCTTCTCTAATCCAAGTCTACAGTATGCTTATCTACAATGGACCAAATATGATAAAAGAGATAAATGAGGGTCTAACAAAACTGATTCAAGCTGATGGATATAAAAATATCACAGAAGCAATAGGAGCTGATATAAAATGAGAATTTTAATTAAATTTATAACAACAATATTATTAACAGGAATTTTAATGGCAAATTCATTACCAAAGCATTATACAAAAACATTGGAGAATGGTTTAGAAGTGGTAGCAATACCGATGAAAAACAACTCAAATGTAATTACAACAGATATATTCTACAAAGTAGGAAGCCGAAATGAGGTAATGGGCAAGAGTGGAATAGCTCACATGCTAGAGCATCTAAACTTCAAATCAACCAAAAACCTAGAAGCAGGTGAATTCGACAAGATAGTCAAATCAAAAGGAGCTATAAATAACGCCTCTACAAGTTTTGATTATACTAGCTACTTTATAAAGTCATCTTCACAAAACTTGGCTACCTCTATGGAACTTTTTGCTGAACTTATGGAGAATCTAAATCTAAAAGATGAAGAGTTTCAAGTAGAGCGAAATGTAGTAGCAGAAGAGAGACGAGTTCGAACAGACAACCCACCAATTGGGTATCTCTACTTTAGACTCTTTAATACCCACTTTGTCGCACACCCCTATCACTGGACACCTATTGGGTTTATGAATGATATTCAGACATGGACTATTAATGATATTCGTGAGTTTCATGGCAAATACTATCAGCCAAATAACGCTATTTTAGTAGTCACTGGAGATATAGACAAAGAGAGTGTATTCAAAGAGGCAGAGGCTAAATTTGGTCATATAAAAAATAGAGTCAAAATACCAAAGTGCAAACCCGTAGAACCAAAGAGAGATGGAAGTATAAGACAAATTATTCACAAAGATAACAATAGCGTAGATACTATAGCTATAGCCTATCCTATACCAAACTTTGAACACAAAGACCAAGTGGTACTCTCTGCTATATCCGAGCTAATGAGTTCAGGTAAAAGCTCTCGACTACAAAAAGAGCTTGTAGATAAAAAACAGATGGTAAACACCATTTATGGCTACAATATGGAGCTAATAGATGATGGAATATTTCTATTTATGGCAATAGCGAATCCAAATATAAAAATAGAAGATGTAGAAAAAGAGATTTTAGAAGAGATAGAGAGTATCAAAAATGGTAGCGTAACCAAAAAGGAGCTAGAGAAGGTCAAAATCAATGCAAAGGCTGATTTTATCTATTCACTAGAGAGTTCAGCAGAAGTTAACTCTATGTTTGGAAGCTATCTAGTTAGAGGAAATCTAAAACCTTTACTTGAATATGAAGAGAATTTGGATAAAATTACGCCTGAAATGGTCACAGAGGTAGCAAAAAAATACTTCAATAATGACCTTGCTACAACATTAATACTTAGGAAAAGCAAATGAGCAGTTTGATTACTGGTGCTACAACAGCACTAATTACACCATTTAGAAATGGTACACTAGATGAAGCAACTTATGCAAAACTAATCCAACGACAAATTGACGGTGGAATAGATGCTGTATGTCCTGTAGGAACAACAGGAGAGAGTGCAACACTAACTCATGATGAACACAAAAGATGTATAGAGATTGCAGTAGAGGTCTGCAAAGGGAGTGAGACAAAAGTACTAGCAGGTGCAGGAAGCAACGCCACACATGAGGCGATAGATATAGCAAGACACGCAGAGGCTTGTGGTGTAGATGCTATATTCTCTGTAACTCCATACTATAATAAACCTAGCCAAGAGGGGTTATATCAACACTACAAAGCGATTGCAAAATCGGTAGAAGTCCCTTTTATGCTCTATAATGTCCCTGGGAGAACAGGTGTAGATATAGAGGCTGATACTGTATGTAGGCTATTTGATGATGTGGAGAATATCTTTGGAATCAAAGAGGCAACAGGCTCTATAGAGAGAACTGTTGAACTTCTAGCAAAGAGACCTGATTTATATGTATTCTCTGGTGATGATGCTATCGATTACCCTATTCTATCTAATGGAGGAAAAGGTATTACTTCAGTTACAGCAAATCTACTACCAAAACTAAAATCAGAACTAGCTCATACAGCACTAAAAGGTGAACTCAAACAGTCCAAAGCTATTAATGATTTTCTCTACCCTATTAACAAGGTGCTTTTTTGTGAGAGTAATCCAATCCCTATCAAAGCCGCAATGTATATAGCAGGGCTTATAGAGACTTTGGAGTATAGACTTCCTCTAGTAGCACCAAGTATAGATAATATGAATCTAATAGAGGATGTCCTAAAGCAGTGTAATTTTGAAGGTTTAAACTAATATGACTAAGAATAGAGGGAAAACAGTTGTTATAACGGGTGCAACAAAAGGTATAGGCAGAGCGATTGCTGAAAAATTTGCACAAGAGGGTGTAAATGTGGCTTTTACATATAACTCAAATAAAACAATAGCTAATGAGATAGTAGCACACTTAGAATCCACATATAATATAAAAGCAAGAGCCTATCCCCTCAATATCTTGGAGCTTGATGAGTTTAAACCTCTCTTTTTAGCCATTGATGAGGATTTTGATAGAGTAGACTTTTTTGTATCAAATGCTATGATTTATGGTCGTCCTGTTGTGGGAGGATATGGCAAATTTATGAGACTAAGACCCAAAAAGGGTCTGACCAATATCTATACAGCAACCGTTGGTGCTTTTGTAGCAGGTGCACAAGAGTCAGCAAAACGGATGGAAAAAGTCGGTGGTGGAAGCATAGTAACCCTAAGCTCTACAGGAAACCTAGTCTATATAGAAAACTACGCTGGACACGGCACAAACAAAGCAGCAGTTGAAGCTATGAGTCGCTATGCAGCAGCAGAACTTGGAGATATGGGAATCCGTGTCAATGCAGTAAGTGGTGGGCCAATTGACACAGATGCACTAAAGGCCTTTACCAATTATGAAGAGGTAAAAAATGCAACCATAGAACGCTCAGCAGTTAATAGAATGGGAACACCAGAGGATATAGCAAATGCTATCTATTTCCTCTGTACTGATGAGGCATCTTGGATAACAGGTCAAACGATTACTGTTGATGGTGGGACTACTTTTAAGTAGCCTTAGAGATTTATGAAAAGACGATACAAAGCTATTATAGCCATTGTTATACCTGTTTTATTAGTAACACTACTAAGTTATATTCATCCTATCTCATACAATATATTGATGGGATATATGTTGGCTGTTGTACTTGTTTTTAAATCGTCTCTTGTCTCTATATGGTTAGTTAGCAAACTAAAAATTTTAGCTTTTATCAAAGGTCTAACTTTTATACAAGCCATTCTATTGGGTATTAAACGGTGGTTTATAGATAATATGCTCTCACAATGGCTAGATAAATATATATTTAGACATCTAAAAAAACCTTTTTTGGAGCTATTTCACTACTACAAAACTGTAAGCTTCAAAGCTAAACTCAAAAATTTTTTTATTGTGGCTTTTCCTTTGGGAATAGCTATATGGATGATGTATCTAACTGATGTAATTTCACATCTAGCACTATTTGTTGAGCTAAAAATGATTGTTATTGCATTTTTCAAAACACTATGGGTTATATTGGCAAAGATTTTTGGTATAGTCCCAATAATTATCTCTTGGTTATCAAACTCGTGGTTAGCTCCTATATTTGAGGTTTTTGCACTTAGTTGGATACTCTCATTTATAGAAAAAATTTTAGGAGCAAACAATCCATTGACTAGATTTTTTAACTATATTGGTAATAAATTAAATGACTTTTTAACCTATATAGGTCTACTAAATGATAGACATATTGAACCTATCTTGCATAGTACTATTAGCCAAAAAAGCAAATCCTTTGGAGAAAAAATATCCGAAATAATAAAGAGAAAAAAAATAGCAGAAGAGTATTTATATTTTGATAATTTTAAGAATATCATCCTAAAAGGTCATATTAATGCTTATTATAATTTTGCTGGTATGGATGAGATTGATGATAAAAAGAAGTTATATAAAATAATCAATGAAAATACTAGAGATAATATTGATATTATCGCCTATCTCTCTAGGGATGCCAAAGGAGAATTAAAAGAAGAGTCTTTTAAAAACAGCTACTATCATGATATATTTCTACTAAAAGGTATAGCTAGTAACCGAAAACATGGGGTCAAAGAGCATCTTGATGATGATATTGATTATACAGATTTTTGGGTATTAAATACAAGCTCATATCCTGTATGGATAAAGGGTGAAGAGATTAATGATATAGAATTAAAAGGAAATAATATGAAATTAATCAAAACAAAAAAGCATATAGATTTTAGTAAAAATAGTATCTATTTTGAGTTTAATGGAGTTAAGTTAACTCCGATTGAGATAGAGAATTAAACTAAAGAAATTTTATGATATTCTACGGTAATTATTCACAAGGTAGTATATCATGTCAAAAGAACATTTAATTAAAATAAAAAAAGTTGGATTTGTCCTAAGACCCAATTCACCAAATATTAGACCTCTATATGAAGAGATTAAAGCAAAGTTTGAAACTAGAGGAATAGAAGTACTATTAGGACATGTCTCAGCAAAGATGATAACCATGAAGGGAACTATATTTGATGATATGTGTAAAGAAGTTGACCTCTTGGTATCTCTAGGTGGAGATGGTACTCTACTCTCATTGGTAAGACGAAGCTATGGGCATGACAAACCTGTGCTTGGAATTAATGCAGGAAATTTAGGATTTTTGGCTGATATACCTATTGATTATGTTGATGAGATGATAGATAGACTCTTAATAGGCGATTATCGAATTGATGAGAGAATGATGATAGAGGGGTATATAGATAGTGGTAATGAGAGAAAAGAGTTCTATGCTTTTAATGATGTTGTCATCAATAGACCTGCTGTCTCTCATATGATTGAGCTAAATGCCTCAATTGATGAAGATTGGTTCAATACATATCATGGTGATGGGCTTATTATCTCTACACCTACAGGCTCTACAGCCTATAATTTATCTCTTGGTGGTCCTATTGTATACCCACTCTCTAAGGTATTTATTATGACACCTATCGCTCCTCACTCTCTGACTCAACGACCACTTGTCGTCCCTAGTAGCCAATTTACTATAAATCTAAGCTCTCCAAATAGTTTAGTTGTTATAATTGATGGACAAGATGATTATCTACTAGAACCAAATGATAGACTCTTTATCAAAGGAGCAGAAATGTCTGCAAAACTACTTCACCAAAAGGGACACAGCTACTTCACTGTACTAAAAGAGAAGCTATCATGGGGCGATGAGTAATGATAAATCGGCTATATCTAAGAGAGTTAATTCTGTTTGATGAAGTAGAGCTAGAGCTAAAGAGAGGATTAGTAGTCCTCTCTGGTGCAAGTGGAGCAGGAAAATCACTATTGATGAATAGTATACTCTCCTCTTTTGGTTACTCTATAACAGAAGCGACTCTTTGTGAAATTAGCATAGACAGACCATTAAAACTAGAGAGTGAAGCGTATGAGTTAGGGGATGAGATAACGATAAAGACCATAAAAAAAGGGAGAGTCCGTTACTATATAGATGGACAAAATATCTCTAAAAAAGCTATAAACAGGCTTCTCTCCCCTTTTGTTCAATATCTATCTATTAGAGACAAAACTATTTTTAGGAGTGTAGAGTTGATTGAGATGATTGATAACTCTCTACTCTCCAAAGATAAAAATTTCAAAAAACTTCAAAAAGAGTATAAAAAGCGTTATTTAAACTACAAAACAAAAGTAGATGAGCTAAAAAAAATCAAACAAAATGAATCAAGATTAACAGAGCTAATAGAGTTCGCCAATTTTGAGATTGAAAAGATAGGCACAATAAACCCCAAAATAGGAGAGGATGAGGAGCTACTAAAGGTAAAACAACAACTCTCTAGGATTGACAAAGTAAATGAGGCATTGGAACGGGCAAACGCTATATTTTATATAGAGGATTCTGTATCAGAAGTATATCGTCTACTTGACAAAGATGATAGTGCCTTTGTAGAAATGATAAACCAAGTTAGAGCAGATTTTGAGGATATAGCATTTCTCTCCGAAGAGTTAGCAAAGGTAGATATAGAAGCCGTGCTTGATAGATTGGAGCAGATTTCCTTTCTAAAAAATAGATATGGTAGTATCAAAGAGGCATTAGAGTATGCAGAAAAAAGAAAAAAAGAGCTACTGAGCTATCAAAATATTGAACAAGATAAAAGTATGTTGGAGTCCTTTTTAGCTATGGAATTTTCTGAACTGACTATCTTGGCAGGTCGTATCTCTCAAAAACGAAAAAAGGAGGCTCTAATACTAGAAAAAGAGTTGGCTAAATGTTTAGCTGATTTAAAGCTTTCTCCTCTACAATTTTTATTTGAGCGTATTGAACTAAATGAGTTTGGATTTGATAACTTGGATGTTAATCTCGATGGTTCAAAAGCAACAACACTAAGTGGTGGTGAGTTTAATCGTGTTCGCTTGGCTCTAATGGTAGTATCTATATCAGGAATCAAAGATGGAGGAGTTCTAATCTTGGACGAAATAGACGCAAATGTAAGTGGAGATGAATCTATAGCTATAGCCAATATGATAGCCAAACTCTCATCTGTATATCAAGTGTTTGCAATATCTCACCAAGCCCACCTAGCCTCAAAAGCAGACCAACATATACTAGTCTCAAAAAAGAATGGCAAAAGTAGTGCTATAATTTTGGATAAAGAGGGTAGGATTGATGAGTTGGCTCGAATTATAAGTGGAGAAAACCCCAATGTAGAAGCTTTGCAGTTTTCTAAAAAACTATTAGAGCTACCATAACCTATTTAGCAAATATTGTAATACACAATGAATCTCTATTCTCTTGTTGAAATATGATTAATTCTGCTACCTTAGTAAGTTTACTATGAACATTGTTTGCAAAATTTATAGGTTTATTATTTAATACAGTATTATTAAATAGTATAGATGAGTGATAAGAACTATCAGTAAGAGCAATAGTTAACCCTTCATAGTTATTTTCTAAATAAATATTTTTTTTAATTGTTTTATTATCAACATGTATAGTTTTAGTTCGAACATTGGCATGAACTTTAATATTAACACTAATTTTAATATTATTGCTGAATAGCAAAGTCGTAGATAATACTACAAAATACCATAAAATATTCATCATTTATTTGTCTCCTAAACATAAAATACCATAAAACACCACAAAAAAATAGTTTCTATTATAAATAATTGTATAAATATGATTTTTTAGGAAAAAAATTAAAAAATTATAGATAAAAACATAAAAAAATAGATTTTATATGCTATAATTTGGGTGGAAGTTTTCTTCCTGTAAAAAATAAAAAATAAAACTCCCCTTTAAAAAAAGAGGAGGTAAACACACTTATAGCAAATATAACTTTGACGAGGAAATTTGCTAAATAAACCAATCTGGTATAAAGTGCATAAGAATTATAGCACGATATACCTTTTAATTTATAATGAAAAGGAAAATTTAATGAAAAATAATATATTTATCGTGACAGCAATTGCAACGCTATTTTCTGCATCAACTGCAATGGCTTGTTCAGGTCCAAACTGTGAAGAAACTGAAGGAACAGGAACAATTAAAGTAGAAGCAGGAATTATCCCTTATGCTATTGTAGGACTCGAAGATGTTAGTAGTCAAACACTTGATAAAACTGATTTTATTGATGCAGATATAAAAATTAAATGTGCAAATCAAGACAATTTTAATGATACTGTTGCTACAGAAGGTAAAAAACCTGTTTATGTAAAAACAAACTCTTGCTGTGTAACAATGCAAGTTGAACCTAAAAATTTAGAAGGTGGATGTGCAGGAGATTGCACTAATAAAACTACTATTCCTACAACTTATATGTTTGATGGTAAAGATTTAAAAAATGCAGTAACAATCGCCTCTCAGCCTAATGCTGGAAGTACAAGTGTAGGTGATTTTACAATTAAAACTGATGTAGATAATGCAAGTGGTCCTGGAGTAGTAGCTGGTATTGTTCCTTCTGGAGGATATTATGCTAGTTTAGATGTAACAATTGTAGCTCACTAATTTTAACAAAGGGTAATCCAAATTACCCTTTTTCTTCTTATAAAATTTTATCTACACTTAAGGATATAAATGAAAATCATTCTCTTAACTATTTTTCTCTTTAATTACATCTATGCTATTACATTAACACCGTTATATAATACTATAGATAGTAAAAGAGAACTAAAAACTATTTTTACCGTCGAAAATCCTACTAATTCTCCCGTTGCTGTTAAAGTCTCTATCAAAAAATTAGTAGATACAGATAATAATAATGAACAAACAGTTGATGCCCCCAATATTAACTACTATCCTGCACAATTTGTACTTGATGCTAAATCATCCAAAAATATTCGTATCACCTATCTAAATAAAAGTCTTCCAAAAATAGAAGAGGTTTATAGAGTGTTGGCTACAGAATTGGATATAAATGTAAAGGATAGAGAGCCTGAAGAGATACCAAAAGGTATAAAAAAAGCAGAGATAACTATGCGTTTTTCTTATGGAGGATTACTTTTCGTAAAAGATAAAAATGCAAAACCTGATGTAAAAATTGATAATTTTAGAGATTTAGGTAATGGAAAATTAGAAATAACTATCACCAATAGAGGAACAGAAAGTTTTCTATTTAACCAAACTATAAATAAAATAAAAGCTATTGCAAATGGCAAAGAATATATACTAAACGAAGATGATATAAAAGGAGCAGAGTTTAGAAGAGTTTTACCAAATAAAAGCAACAGATTTGTATTGGAAAATATCAAATCCGTTTCACCAAGTGCTATAACTTCTCTAAAAATAGAATAGCTCATATTAATAAATTCTATCCCATTTAAAAGGATTACAAATGAAAAATATTATATTTATTCTCCTATTTCCACTGTTTTTAATAGCAGATTATTTAGTTGTTGACTCTAGTCCAGTGGGAAGTATAGGTAATGGATTCATTATAATTAATAATATATCAAAAAGTTTCGAACAAAATTTTATCATAGGAGATAATAAACATATAACAGAATTTCCTCTCTATATGAATAGTGACTCTAATGATAAAATTCAACTAAAAATATCTAATTTCTCAACTCTCTTAAATGGGGAAGAGAGTATAGATGTGAAATTGTACTATAAAAATGTTAATGGTTCATATAAGCAAATTCATGATGCAGAGGCAATAACACTTCAAGGCAATAGAGATGGCAAAAGTATCATAGGATATATCAAAATTGAAACAGAAAAAATCTCAGATACTCAAACTTTTGGTCGATATACTCTTTTAGATACTATTAATGTTAGATTAGGAGACAAATGGTCTAATAATGCCTCTTTTAAAATAGATGCTGATGTCTCTTTGGTTGCCGTAGCAGGATTTACCTCAACAAATTCATATAAAAAAGGAGAAGAGTTTATCTCTTCAACTGTAAAATTCAATAAACTATCTTTTGATATAAATAAAATAGAACAACCTTTATATGTAAAAAGCAATAGTAACAATATCTTTAAAATAACTTTTAATAATACTCCTGATTTACTACTTGATGGAATAGATAATAAAAATCGAATTGCCATGAAATACTACTACAAAAAAAATTCTAATAACTATCATCAAATTATAGCAAAAAGAAGTTTTGATGTTGTAAATGGTAAAAATAGTGGTTCAACACCTATTGGTAGGCTATTATTTGAAACTGAAAAGATAAAAGAAACCATGTTAGCAGGGAAGTATAATACTTCTATATCTGTTAGCGTATATGCACAGTAATTTTTTTTTAATTATGAAAAAATATACTATTTTACTAATAGTACTTTTATGTACCAATACTATTTATGGTACAGATAAAACTACATTAGAAGATTTTTATAAAAAAGCATTTGGAGGAGCTAGTAGTAGTTCTAAAAGTAAAGTGTTTTTACCATTGGTTATCAATGGTAAAACACATATGGAAATTTTCACCCTAAAAAAAGGTCAAAATGTCTATATCAAAGAAGAGAGTGCTAAATATATCATAAAGCAAATAAAACCTGAATATAGAAATTTATTCTCTTATAAAATTGAAAAAAATGGCTATATATCAACTAAAAAACTCTCCAAAAATGGTATAAATATTATCTTTGATGAAAACAAAATTAACCTAAAAGTAATTATTCCACCAAAATTAAAAAAAGTACAAAATATTAATCTCAACCATAAACGAAAACAAAAAAATGGAAATATAATGACAAGAGAAAAGTATGCTGGTGGAGCTAGTTTTTATCTAAATCAAAACTTTAATAAAGATGAAGATAAATTTAATAGAAGTCCTCTTACTGGTTCAAGTGAACTTTTTTTAAATATTCATGACTATGTTATAGAGGGAGGAATTCAATTTGATGAAGCTTCAGAAAGTAAAATAGAAAGAGATAAATTTAAATTAATAAAAGATGATGAATCAACACAGCTCCGTTATCAAATGGGAGATATATATCTACCTCAGATAGATAGAACATCAAGTATAGATACTTTAGGAATTAGTGTTGAAAAAGTTTTTGATTTAAATGAAAATTTTTATCAAAACATCACTAGAATTAACTCCTTTGAATTTTTTTTAAAAAATAGAAGCCGTATAGAGATATATATTAATGATATTTTTAATAAAACATTAAATCTTAATGCAGGAACACATAACCTCTATGACCTAAATATCCCCACTGGAATCAACCATATAAAAATAAAAGTTATAGAAGATAGTGGAAAAATTGAATATATAGAATTCAATGATTTTGACTATACAGAACTATACAAAAAAGGTGTTAGCCGATTTGGTATTGGTGTGGGTATAGCTTCAAAAAGAGATATAAATAACAAAATTGTCTATGACAAAGAAGAAAAATTTGCATCTTTTTATGGAGAATATGGATTAACTTCATTTCTTACTCTCAAAGCAGGTGCAGAACTAAAAGACGATTATCAACTAGCAATAGTTGAACCTATTATAGGGACACCTATAGGACTTTTTGATATTTATACAATAGGAAGTTATCGAAAAAAGAATAGTATAGATGGATATAAATATGGTTTACAATATAGAACAAATATAGATGCTGTAAATCTATCTATTAGTACAGAACAGAGTCAAAAAGAGTTTAGAACTATAGATAACTATAATATAGATAATGGTATAGAATCAACTATATATAATGGAATTATTGATAGTCCTTTTTTATGGAATAGTAATCTATCATTAAGTGCTTCTAAATATAAAAAAGAAAGTGAAAATATAGAAGAACAAGAACAATATAATGCAAATATACACAAATCAATTACATCCAATCTAAGTTTCTCCATCAATTACAATTATACTAAAGATATAACAAAAGACATAAATAAACATCAAGTATATTTTACTTTGAATTATCGTTATGGAGATATAGATACACAATATAGTGAACATCTCAATGATAAAAAACATCAACTCTCCATTGGTCATAAAACAGATAATAACTATGGAATTACAACTAATTTAGACCTAGAAGATACTCCAAAAAACCAAAGAGTTGCTCTTAGAGCCGATTTAGAGGATGAAAAATTCAGATTAAATACAAATTATAATTATGGTATTCAAAAAAATACTTCGAAAAATAATCAAAATTTAAATATGCAATTTGCTACTGGTATCTATTTTGCAGGAGATAGTTTTACCACCTCTAAACCAATAAATAATAGCTATATTATCGTAAAAAATAGTGAAAAATTAAAAAATAATCCGATAGGAATCAAAGGTTACCAAGATGGTGATAATAAAATATATAGCTCTTATATAATAACAAGTGGAGACCATCAAATAAAAGAATTAGAAATAGATGAACTCAATTTACCATCTGGAATGGATGTAGTCAATACCAAACAGAGTTTCAAAAGTAATTATAGAAGTGGTTCTATAATGTATATTGATGTAAATAGTTTTTATAGTGTCAAAGGGAGATTGGTAGACCAAAATGGAAAACCTATTAAATTAAGAGCATTCAAAGTATATAATACCAATACAGGAGTCAAAGAGATGGCATTTACTGATGAAAATGGAAATTTTCTTCTAGCTCATATAGAGATAGCCGATTATAATGCCATACTTTTTAGAGAAAAAGAGGAGGATGAACTATCTAAATTTTCATTTTCAGTAAAAGAAAATAGTGGTAAAGAGAATCTTATAGATATAGGAGAAATAAAAATTAAACTTCCTACAAAGAAGAAGAAGAAAAAAAAGGAGAAGAAAACATCTTAATCTACCTTTGGATATAATACGCCAAAAATTCAACTACAAGAAAAAAGGTTCATCTAATGTTCGAAACAGTAATCGGTTTAGAAGTCCATGTCCAACTCAATACAAAAACAAAACTCTTCTGCTCATGTCCTACAAGCTTCGCAGAGCATCAAAACTCTAACACCTGTCCTACATGTCTAGCACTACCTGGGGCGTTACCAGTAGTCAACAGAGAGGCCGCGATAAAAGCTATGCGATTAGGTTATGCTATCAATGGAAATGTAAACCATAGCTCCAATTTTGATAGAAAATCATACTTCTATCCTGATAGTCCATCTGCTTATCAGATTACACAGCTTCACAAGGCTATCGTGCAGAAGGGTGAAGTTTTTATCGATTTAAAAGATGGAACACAGAAGAGAATAGGGATAATCCAAGCCCACCTCGAAGCCGATGCAGGTAAAAACATACATGAGGGTAACCACTCAAAAGTTGATTTAAACCGTGCAGGAACTCCACTACTAGAGATAGTAAGTGAGCCTGATATGCGAAATGCTGATGAAGCTGTTGCCTATCTCAAAAAGCTACACTCTACTGTTCGATACCTGGATATATCTGATGCCAATATGCAAGAGGGTTCGTTTCGTTGTGATGTCAATGTCTCTATCCGACCAAAAGGTCAAAAGGAGTTCGGAACTCGTGTTGAGATAAAAAATATCAACTCATTTAAATTTGTAGCCTCTGCTATTGCCTATGAAGTACAGAGACAAACAGAAGCTTATGAAGATGGAATCTATGACCAAGAGATATATCAAGAGACTAGATTGTGGGATGTAGACAAAGGGGTTACAAAATCAATGAGAGGAAAAGAGGAAGCCGCTGATTATCGTTACTTCCCTGACCCTGATTTGAGACCTCTTGTTGTAACAGATGAGATGATAGCAGAGGCAAAGCAGATGCCTGAACTCCCTGATGCCAAGGTAAAACGGTATGTAGAGGAGCTAAAAATCAAAAAAGTTGATGCTCTAATTCTCTGTTCTACCAAAGAGTTAGCCTACTTCTTTGAAGAGATGCTAGAGAGTGGAGCAAAAGCAAAAAATGCTGTAAATTGGCTCACTACAGAGCTACTCGGTCGCCTCAAAAAGACAAAGTTTGACATCACAAACTCTCCTGTATCTGCATCTAAACTAGGTGAACTAGTATCTAAAATAGATGATGGTACAATCTCTGGCAAAGGTGCAAAAGAGATTCTCGATATACTTATGGAGAGAGATGCAGATATAGATGGACTTATCGACTCTATGGGTCTAGCACAGATGAGTGATGATGGTGCTATTTTGGAGATTATAGAGAAGATTTTAGAAACAAACCAAGACAAAGTAGAGCAGTATAGAGGTGGAAAGGTTAAACTTCTTGGGTTCTTTGTGGGGCAGACTATGAAAGCCTCCAAAGGGTCAGCTAACCCTCAAAAGGTTAATGAACTTTTGAGAAAGAAATTAGCTTAATCATATCAAAAAGCTATCCACTAAGAGGAGAAGATAGCCTCTTAGTACTCATTTATTTACCAAAATATATAATTTTCAATTCATTGTTATCTTTTTTTAATAAAAAAAAACTATAATAAACAAAAATAAATAAATAAATGAGATAGATATGATATGGTTTATAGATGATGATGCAGGAAGCCCCTTTCATGGAATGGAGTTTAGACACTACTATATGGCAAAATCCCTAAAAAAAGTTGACCAAAAATCACTTATTATTTCGGCCTCATACTCACACCTGTTTTATAATCTTCCAATAATAAAAGAAAAATCTTATCTCTTTGAAAAAATTGATATGTTAGATTATTTATGGCTAAAGGTGATAGATTATAATCGAGGAAATAATAAAAAGCGTATTTTGAAATGGTTTCAATTTGGACTTCGACTGCTCACTATTCCAAAAATAATTAATACCAAACCAAATGTAATTGTATGTTCATGTAATGCACCTATTCTTATCTTTCCATGTTATTATCTAGCAAAAAAATACAATGCCAAATTAATATTTCAAGTCAAAGATATTTGGCCTTTGACTCTAATAGAGTTAGGTGGGTACTCTAAATATAACCCTCTTATATATCTTATGCAAAAATCAGTCAATTTTGCTTTTAGAAATGCTGATATAATAGTATCTCTACTACCTCATCTCGATAAATATATAAAAGAACAAAATATAAATAACTTCTCTTTTGAGTATCTCCCTAATGGAATTTTATTAAAAGAAGTTCAAAATCCTCTGCCACTAAATAATCAAACCAAAACAAATATACCATCAAATAAATTTATTATAGGATATACGGGTGCTATGGGAGTTGGAGATGGATTAGATATATTAATTGAAACGGCATATCTATTAAAAGCGTACAAAGATATACATTTTGTACTTATTGGCAAAGGAGCATATAAACAAAACCTAAAACACTTAGCCAAAGATTTAAATTTAACTAATATTACATTTCTTGATGCCATCCCAAAAAGGGAAATTCAGAGTGTATTAAAATATTTTAGTATATGTTATATTGGATGGAAAAAGCAAAAAATATATGATTATGGCATATCTGCCAATAAAATATTTGACTATATGTATGCAAAAAAACCTATTCTACATGTATACTCAGGAAGAGGAGATTTAGTCTCAAATGCAAAATGTGGAATAACAGTAACAAAACAGAGTGACAAACTTATAGCCAAAGGTATACTCAAACTATATAATATGCCAGAAGAAAAAAGAAGAGAAATGGGAAATAGAGGAGCTATATTTGTTAAAAATAACCACTCCTATGAAGTAATAACAGATAATTTTTTGGCTATCTGTCAAAAAAATTTTTCCTTATTTCAAAGTACTCAAGTTGCTCTTTGATAAATATATCAAAACTCTCTTTTTGATTCTCTATCTCTTTAGATTTGACCTCTTTTATAATTGATATTAAATCATTCCTAGAATTTAACCATGAGATAGGATGAGCTAACAAATATAAATTTTTCCTCAAATCCAACCCCTCTTCAAAAGTATAATCCCTCCATACCATACCACTATCACTAATATACTCCAAATTTGAAATATGAGAGATTAGACTATACGCATCTATAATATTTTCTATATTATTTTTAACAAATCCCACATTAACAGGATTGTGTTGTGCTATAGAGTATACTTTATCATCAATAATAGACTCCAATATTTTAATTTGATGTGATATATTTTGATATTTAGAGGTATCAAAATGTAATCCTATCTCATGTCCCATATTATTAATCTTTTGAAGACAATCTATATTACGAGGAGTCAAAGTATTATAAAATTGTCCATCAAGCATAACATAATATGTAGAATAGATATACTCTTTTGCTTCAATCTCTGCCATCTCAAAAGCATACTCCAAAGATAAATCTATATCATGTCTTAATATTATATTGTGATAAGTTGTTGAAATATATTTGGCATCTTTTACCCTAAAAAAACTAAAATTTCTATCTTTTGCACTTTTTAAAAAATTGATATACCTATCTATAGATATTGTTCTATTTATGGAGCTAAAAATACTCACTGTTATAAAAACTCCTCTAATTGTCCTATAGGAAAAAAGTATATCATATTTTTTTAAATATTGAACATTAAATTTAGTTATTATTTAAGCTCAAAAACCTCCATCAACTCCTCTCTATCAATCTTATTCTTACCACCTCGATAGATATTCTCCTCCAACTCATCAAGAGCCTTAGATATAATCTTATCTTTTTTGGCATAAGGTAGAAGTATATTAAAGAGTTCCCTATCTCCTTTGGCTTTTCTAATCATTTTGACTATATCGCTCTCTTTTTGGGTGACTCTGTTTTGGAATTTATAAGCTCCAAATGAGACTAAGATACCTAGTATAAATCCTACAAGTAAAAATAGATATTTGATATATCCATCCTCTTTTTCAATCACTTTTGTAATGATTTTTTGAGAGGTTGGGGCTTGAATAGTTTGGGTTGGACTTACCTCTATGGTTGAGGGTTTTGTTGAACCATTTGTTCCTCCTGTTACCTCTATGGTTATTGGTTTGGTTTTTATAGTCTCGGTCTTATTACTATCTTTGGCGAAAAATTTTAACTCCATTGGAGGGATTGTAAAGTTTTGATCTGCTATTATGGCTATTTTTTGGGTGAAATCCCCTTGGTAAACTCCATTTACTAACCTAGATGTTATTTTAGGCTCATCAGCATAAATAATAGTATTATCTATGGTTGGGTTAAACTTTTTTATATCATCTATATTTCCCTCACCTCTTATCGTTATAGTTAAGTTTATCGGTTTGTTGGCATGAACTTTCTGTTTGTCTGTTTTGGCTTGGATTTGATATTTTCCATATAGCTCTAGTCCATTTGGTAGAGGGTTTACTTTTAAATTTAATTCATTTGAGTATATTTTTCTCCAATCTAGCTGTTGAGTCATAGAGCTAAAGAATGGGTCATCAAAAAACCCTCCTCTCCCTCTTCCTCTTTGGACTTTGCCTATTAGAGCATCTATCGCAGGGATTTTGTACTCTCCTGATTTTTGAGGAAATATCTGATAGTGTGCTGTCTCTACTATATAGTCATTTTGGCTCGAATGCTCCTGTTTGTCTACCTTTTTTACCCAAAAATCCTCTAATTTTGGCTCTCCTAATTGGAGTTTATCTATTTTGGCATTTAGTTTTCGTTTGAATGAGATGGATAAATCTATAGCTTCACCTACAAATACTTCGGTTTTGTTTATCTTCATCTCTAGTACAAATGGGTCTCCATTTTGACTAGCATTTGGTTTTAATACATCTACTTTTAGCTCTTTAGTTTTGTACTCTTTGCCATCTATTGTTAGAGTAAAAGATGGAATAGTTACCGATTTATCGGGTCTAAAGCTATATGTTTTTGAGATAGTTTTGGTCATATCTCCATTGATAATATTGACTGATTGAGCTGAAGATGTACCAATAACTCCATATCCTGCTATTTCAGAGATTTTTGGAAAATCTATACTATTTCCATCAGCAGATATAATAAAGTTGACATTGTCCCCTCTGTATATTGCAGGAGGATTTATTGATGCTGTTACTCCTGCAAAAGTGTTAATAGTTAGAGATAGTATTAAAAATATCTTACCAAGGATTTGTCTCATTTTCTTTTCGCTCCTTACTGTTTAGTGGTAACATTAGTGTATTTATACATTTTTGGTTTAGCATTTTTCCCCATTTTCTCTCTTCCATATCTGAAATAGGTGGCTCTTTTTTCTTCTCTTTTGCCATTTGTGCTTTTTTCTGATTCTCTTGCTCTTTTTTCTGCTCTTCTTGTTTAGCTTTATCCTCTTTGGATTTCTCTTTTTTGGCTTTATCCTCTTTCTCTTCTTTTGACTCTTTATCTTTTTGATTCTCTTTTTGCTCTTGAGTCTTTTTGTTATCTTTTTTATCTTGATTCTTTTGGTCTTGCTTTTTTTGGTCTTTGTTTTTCTCTTTGTTCTCTTGTTTATCCTCTTTTTTATTCTGCTTTTTCTTTTTCTTTTTCTCTTGCTCTTTTTTTCTCTTTTTTAGGAGTTCGAGATTAAATTTAGTATCTTTATCCTCTTTTATCTTCAAAGCCTCCTCATAGCTCTCTATCGCTTTATCTATTTTATTTAGATTGGCGTAGCTATTTCCTATATTGTGTAGCTTTTTGAATCTAAGCTTATCACTACCAATAGATTGATAGGCATCTATCGCCTCTTTGTACTTTTTTTGGCGATATAGAGCATCAGCTCTATTAAATTTGGCTTCATCATTATCTACTTTGCTATATAACTCTTCTGCTTTTTTGTACTCCTGTTTACTATAAGCCTCTTTGGCATCACTTAGATAACTAAAATCTAGCAGTGATGACCAACCACACAGAGTCAAAATGGTTAAACCTATCCAAATTCTCACTTTTTTGTCTCCTTTTTTGCTCTTGGTAGTGAAAAGAGAGCCATCATATAGAAAATAATCGCCAATCCTAATGGATAGTAGAACATCTCTTTTCTATCTTTGATAGTTGAACTCTCCTCATTTTTTGCCTTATATCTGCTCTGAATTGTCTCTACTAACAGTTTTATATCATCTTTGGCTAGAGAGTATTTCATATATGCTCCACCACTCTGTATCGCTAACTCTTTGATACTATCCGTTCGTTTGACTACTACAATATCTCCATTTTTATCTTTTAGAACACCATTTTTATCTTTGATTACTCCACCTTTGTCTGTTCCTATATTGTAAATATAGATAGAGATATTGTGAGCTTTGGCATAAGCTATCTCTTTGCTAAAATCACTCTGGTCTCCACCATCTGTAAATAGTAGCAAAATCTTCTTTTTCTCCTCTCCAAACAGATTATTGGCTGACTCTAGTGTGGCTAAAATATCCGTTCCTTTTAGAGAGAGATAATCCAAACTTAGATTTTTTGCTAAAAACTCCAATGAGTGAAAATCCTGTGTCAAAGGAGAGATTAAAAAGGTCTGTGTACTAAAGCCTATTAGAGCTACTTTTGTATTTTTGAAATATCTAAGCGAATCAAAAAACTTCTCTTTGGCAAAAGCGAATCTACTCGGATATACATCATTGGCAAACATAGATTTGCTCATATCTATTGCAGTTACTACATTAATAAAGCTAGATTTTACCTCTATCTCTCCATTGTCTATCTGTGGTCTAGCCAAAGCTATAATACTCAAAGATATAGCGATAATCAAAAAACTATTTCTAACTCTTTTTGAGAGAGTTCTGTTTTTGAGTTGTACCCTTTTTAGTACTTTTTTATCAAATACTCCCTCAAACTCACCCCCTTTTGATTTCATTAACCAAACCAAAATAGGCAAAAAAAGTAGTAACCACAAGAGATTAATATTATGAAAAATCACTCTCTACTCCTTGTTCATTATATAAAAATAGAGTATCAACCCAAGCAACCCCAATGCTAGAAAATATTGAAAATAGTAGCTCTTTTTGACATATTTATCTGCTTTTATCTCGCTCTTTTCTAGTTTGTCGATTGTTTTATAGATATTTTTCAACTTCTCTACACTATCGCCTACAAAATATCTACCACCTGTTGTTTTGGAAATCTCTCTTAGTACAGATGGGTTAAAATCCATCCCCTCTCTACCAACTCCAATTGTATAGACTTTGATACCATACTTTTTGGCCGTTTTGATAGCAACATCTAGTGGAATAGTGTTTGTATTATCCATACCATCAGTTAATAAAATAGCTATCTTCTCTTTGGATTTGCTAGTTTTAAAGAGATTGGAGCTTAGAAATAGAGCCTCATATAGAGCTGTTCTCTGTTTCCCTGCAATCCCTACTTCTAATCTGCTTAGTAGCCGTTTGATACTCTTTTTGTCATAGGTCAACGGCACAGCCACATAGGCAAAATCTGCAAATATACTCAATGCCAATTTGTCATGTTCTCGCTTGTCTATAAAATCCTCTACAATAGCTTTGACTATCCCAAATTTATTATACTCCTGCATAGAACCACTCGCATCAAGTATTAGTGAAATCTCATACCCCTTATCGTTTTTGATGATAACCTCATCCTCTTGTATTGGACTAGCAAGAGCTATTGTTAGAGCGATAATA
>Ga0256845_1000844_pt1 | contig 26516 bp, 20 predicted proteins | sample RiftiametaG_FD_189101 | JGI IMG/M metagenome (GOLD analysis project Ga0256845, IMG submission 189101) | Tube worm associated microbial communities from hydrothermal vent at the East Pacific Rise, Pacific Ocean - Riftia | ecosystem: Host-associated > Annelida > Integument > Unclassified ... | reverse complement strand
TCATCCCACAATTTAACCGCAATCTCTCTCTTTGTCATTTTTTCAAATTTTTTCATCTCTTTACCCGTTATAAAATAGACTTGATTCTCATCAACATCAAATGCTCTGTTTTTTTCGGAAACTTCATTTAAAACAATTAAATCCAAATTCTTTCTTACCAATTTTCCCTGAGCATTTTCAAATATGTTTTCAGTCTCAACGGCAAATCCAACCAACAACTGATCTTCCTTTTTTTCTCCAAGCTCCAAAAGAATGTCAGGATTTTTCACAAGTTTTAAATTAAATTTATTTTGCTCCTTTTTTAATTTTTCAGAATAGTATTTAGCACTGGAATAATCGCTTACAGCCGCTGCCATTATCAACACATCGGCAGCTCCATAAAGTTTTAAAACTTCTTCTCTCATTTCAATTGCTCTTTCTACATTTATTACATTCACTTTTTCAGGAATAAAACTTGTTGGACCTGTAATGAAATTTATATTTTCAATTCCTCTTGCATTTGCCTCATTTGCAATATGAAATCCGGTCTTACCGGAAGATCTGTTTGAAATGAACCTTACAGGATCAATAGGCTCAATAGTCGGTCCCGACGTAATTATTACATTCTTAATCATTTAACTCTCTCCATACAAAATTTGAATATTTCATCAGGAGCCGGGAGTCTTCCACTGCCTTCATCGCTGCATGCGAGAGGACCGTTATCAGGTTCAATAATTTCCACACCCCGTTTCTTTAACTTCAACAAATTATCCTTTACCGCACTATTATTAAGCATATTTGTATTCATTGCGGGAGAAATGATAACTTTTTTATAAAAAGATATAAAAACTGTTGACAATAGATCATCCGCTATACCATTTGCCATTTTTCCTATGATATTTGCAGTAGCGGGAGCTATTAAAAGAAGGTCTGAATCTTTTGCCAGATCAATATGCAGAATAGGTTTCCCGGGATTGTTAAAAAGTTCGGAATAGACTCTCCCCGGAGCAAAAGTTTCAAAAATAAGAGGGGAAACCAGTTCTTTTGCAGAGCGTGTCATTACTACCGAAACAGAGTTATTGCTTTTTTGAAAAATCCTTAATAATTCAATAGATTTATAAATACTTATTGAACCGGTTACTCCAAGAAGAAGATTCATCACTAACCTCCAGTTAAACAAGTCCTGATTTTTTTAAATAAGAATCAAATATTTTAAAAATCTCTTCTAATGCTATTTTAAGCTTATCATTTATTATGTGAAAATCAAAAAACCCTGAATTTTCCATCTCCATTTTAGAGTGTTCTAATCTTTTCCTGACATCATCGTCTTCACGCTTTTCACGATTAATCAATCTCTTTTTAAGTTTTTCATAATTCGGGGGTTCAATGAAAATAAGAAGTGCTTCCGGAAATATTTTTTTGATTGCTGAAGCTCCCTGGATATCAACATCAAGTAAAAGAACTTTTCTTTCGGAAGACTTTTTTTTTATCTCATCAACGGAAGTCCCATATAAACAATCGAATACCTTAGCCCATTCGACAAATTTTCCATCTGAAATCATCTCTCTAAATTTTTTTTCACTCACAAAATAGTAGTCTACACCCTCTTTTTCTTCGGGTCTCTTTTTCCTTGTTGTATGAGAAACAGAAAACTCGATCATACTGTATTTTTCCTTTAACTTTCCAGCCACAGTAGTCTTCCCGCTTCCTGAAGGTCCGGAAATTACTACGATATTATTCATTCTCAAGTCTCGATGACAGAGCAGGAACGGAAATTGCGGAAAGAACTGCAATTCCATCAGACATAATTATCACAGAGCGTAATTTTTTTCCCATTGTAGCATCAATCACTTCGTTCTTTTCAGTTTTATTTTTAATATACCTTTTGATAGGTGCTGAATTTGATTGAACAATGGCTATTATCTTTTCCACCGCTATGGAATTACCGAAACCTATATTTAAAATTATTTTATTCGACATTCTGAACTTGTTGCTTGATCTTTTCTATTTCTCTTCTGATCAGGAGAATATGTTCATGTATTTTCATAGAACCGGTTTTGGCTGAGATCGTTGAAGTTTCCCTAAGCATCTCCTGAGTTAAAAAATCACTCTCTTTCCCCTTTAATCCCAGTTTTTTGTTGTTTACAAGATTTTTCAGCCTTTTCGTATGAGTCTTCAACCTGCTTATTTCTTCATTTATACAGTTCTTTTCCGCAAGTATTGCAGCTTCTTGAATAATTCTTTTCTCATCTATATCATATTCGGAAACAATCTTTTTTATTTTATCCGAATATTTCAAATATATCTCCTTTTCAAATTCATGAGAACCTTTCTGTAACGGGACCAAGTTCTCATCTATTTTCCCAATACATTCCAATATGGAATCAGAAATCGATTTACCCTCCTCATCTCTACTTTTAATAAACTCTTTTAAAACTTTTTTCACACTATTTCTTATTGAGTTATTTTCTTTAACACTAAAACCGCCGTTTAACCGGTCAAGATGAAAGATCATAGGAATCTTCAACAATGAATCAAGAGAGAGAGTTAATTCACTCTTATATCTCTTTTTAAAATATAGAACTTTATCGAGTATACCGTTTAAAAGATTATCGTTAAACTTTATATCCCAATCCTTTTTTTTAGAATCAAAGATATCTATTAACACTTCAATTTTTCCTCGTAGTATTTTCCCTTTAAAAACATCCTTCACAATCTTTTCAATCTCATTTGAAACTCCGGACCCTTTTATTGTTATATCAAGATATCTGTGGTTTAAAGATTTAATTGTGATATTTATCGAAAAGCCGTCCAGAACAAATCTCCCCTGGGCAAAACCTGTCATGCTTCTCATTATTGCATTATAATATCCATCTCCGGGAATTGCAAATTATAGAGGTTGTAGTAAACTCCTCTTTTTTTAAGTAATTCGCTATGGTTTCCACTCTCTTTTATCTTCCCTTTTTCTATAACTAATATTTTATCCGCTTCAATTATAGTTGACAATCTATGGGCAATTACCAATGTAGTCCTTCCCAACATAACATCCGCCATAGCTTTTTGAATAAGTTTTTCCGATTCACTATCCAGAGATGATGTTGCTTCATCGAAAATCAATATCGGAGGATCTTTTACAATTGCTCTTGCAATAGATATTCTCTGTCTCTGTCCGTTTGATAGAAGTACTCCGCGTTCACCTACAACCGTCTCATATTTTTCAGGAAACCCCTCAATAAACTCCGAAGCTTTGGCGATCTCCGCAGCTCTTTTTATCTGATCTATGGTTACATTTTTAGATCCGTAAGATATATTGTTGTATATGGTATCGTTAAAAAGAAATACATCCTGAGTTACCAACCCTATTTTATTTCTCAATGACTTTAGAGAGATATTTTGAATATTATGTCCGTCAATAAGGATCTCTCCTTCAGAATTCTCATAAAATCTTAGAAGCAGGTTTATCAGTGTTGTCTTTCCCGAACCGGATGCTCCCACTATTGCGACCATCTCTTCCGGATTAGCTATAAAATTTATATTATTAATAATTGGAACAGATTTTTTATATGAAAATGAAACTTCTCTGAATTCTATTTTCCCGTCTATTTCCCCAAGAGTGACCGGATCTTTAACATTACTTATAGGATTTATATTTGACATTATCTGGTTTACCCTTTCATAACCTGCCATTCCCTGTTTAAACTCAATATGAGCTTTAGAAAGCCTCTTTAAAGGATCATACATCATAAAAAGAGAAGCGAGAAAAGAGATAAACTGTCCGGCATCAATGGTACCGTTTGCAATTCTATGCATCCCTATTGAAAAAAGCACTGCAGCAACAACTCCACCGATCACATTCATCAACGGTGAAGGAAGTGAAGATATAAGAGATATTTTTGCATTTATCTTATAGTGCTTCTCGTTCAATTCTTTAAACTTATCTATTTCACTCTCTTCCATATTAAAAGACTTCACAATTTTGTTTCCCATCACTGTTTCCGTAAGAAATGAAGATAATTCTCCAATTGTCTCCTGTGATTGAACAACTTTCTGCTGAACTCTTTTTCCAAATGTTTTTAACAATATTCCCGCGACTGGAACTATTAAAAGAGATATTAGAGCCATCTGCCAATCCATGAAAAAAATTATAAACAGTAGAACAATCAGAGTAAATAATTCTTTAATAAATGATGCAATTGTTTCTGAGACCGAGAATCTGATTTTATCAATATCATTTGAAATTCTTGAAACCAAATCTCCGGTTTTTGCATTTGATAAAAAATCGATCGATTGATATATCATTGATTTGTACAGATTACTTCTTATATTTCTTACAACCTTAAAACCAAGTGTTTTCATATAATAAGAGGCAAGAAAAGAGAAAAGTGCATTGCCGAAAAATGCAAAGAAAAGAAGCTGCGGAAGAATTATTTTAAGATGTCCTTCATCAGTATTGAATATATTCAGTATTATATCTTTGACTATTTTCCCCTTACTGGAAAGATGACCACCGTTCTGAACGGAAATTTCATTAATAACAGGCCATATTACTATTGCAAAAAGTCCTACGAACAGTGATACCATCACCATGAAGATTAGTGAAATGAACAGTCTTGATTTAAATGGTTTGAGCTCTTTTAAAAGGCTGTTCCTGAAAGTCATTTGACCTAATGTAAAGGGATTAGTTCCCGTGATCCTCGGTTTTTTTTCTTGATCTTTTCTTGGAGCTTTTTAATTTCCCCATAATACTAAAATAAATTGGAGACATAAGATATAAAACAACAAGAATAGGGACCGATTTTGATGGATATATTATCATGAATGCGAGTATTGTTGCAATGAAAAACAGGATCTGCAACCCGTTTTTTGATTGCACTATTTTCATCGTTCTGAATTTGACATTAGATATCATAAGAAAAGATATGATGATAACAAAAGCAGAAAACATATACACGCCGATTTCAGTTTTTATCGGTTCTCTGAATACGAGTATGACTGAACCGATTGAAAGAGCACCTGCCGGGATTGGCAATCCTGTAAAAATATTTGACGGGATGGCATCCGCTTCCTTCATAACATTAAACCGTGCAAGTCTTATAACTCCTGCACTTAGGAAAACAAACCCTATAATTTTCCCGAAATGAACATATTCACCCGAAAAACCCCATTTATATGCCAACATCGAAGCAGTGGCACCAAAAGCTATTGCATCAATAAGAGAATCAAGCTGAGATCCGAAATTTGAGTCTGTTTTTGTAAGTCGGGCGATAGTTCCGTCAAAACCGTCAAGAACAACACTTGCCATTATTAAATATACCGCATTTATATAACTATTTTTATATATCTGATTAAGACTTAGATATCCTGCAAACAGACTTAACAGTGAGAACATTGAAGGTAAAAAAGAAAAATTTGTCAGTTTTGAAAAACTGACCCGTCTTATTTTATTAGAAGATCCTTCCTTGTGCTTTTTGATCTTTTCCTCCTTTTTTCCGGTATTATCACTACAAAATTTCGAAAGAAAACCGATACATTATTCTTATACCATAACTCTTAATTTTTTTCATTATTCTCTTCTTCTTTCTTTAATTCTCTGGAATTACGGCAATAAGAGATATAACCTTGCATATTCTTATCTTTACCTATAAGAGACATGGTTGTAATAATTGACTCAACAATCGATTTATCCAATGCATTAACAGAAAGGTAATCCAGCCCCTTCTCAATTGACAAAGATACAAAGTGAGAAGATATCAGCTGTCTTTTAGGTAATCCTTCGGAAAGATCCAATAAATGAGCAATTGTTTTAACTCTCGGGAAATCAATTTTAAACAGTTCCAACGTATTTAAAAACTTTCTGCCATTTCTGCAATCTTCTTCAAGAGGTGTTATTATCGGATCTAAAACTATATCATCTCTTCTGACTCCTTTATCAAGCAGATAGTCTACATATTTCTGTGCAATATAGAGAGACCTTTCCGGAGAACTTGGAATTCCGGAGCCATTCTCCTTTATTTGAGCAACAATTTTTGATTTACCATCTTTAAGGACATCAACAATAGGATCTATCTTCTTTTTATCATAATCAATATCACCTAAAATAATCTCTTTATTTGCCACTTTTGCTATTTCAAGAAGAACATCCGTGTTATTGCTTCTAACAAGAACTTTTCCTCCGAGTTCTTCAATAACCTCTACGGCATTTTTCAAGAACGTCAACTCATTATCAAGCAGAGAGACCGCATTCAATTCTATAAACTCCGCACCATGATCAAGCTGATTTTTTGACTCTTTTGATATATACAAAAAATCCATTTTATTCATTTTATCCAACACTTTTTTATTTGTTGAATTTAGTGAATTTCCAATTATTACAGGCATAATATCACACCATATCCTTTGATTTACAGTTAAGCACCGGGGTTATATTTCCGGTCATATCCGAAAAATTTTTTATCTTTATTTCAAATCCGTTTGTTTTTTTAATTCTGGGTTTCAACTTATTTTTTTTTATCATAAAACCAGTTTAATCAACTGTCTAAATTCTGTAGAATCTTATCAAAATTTGCGTATCCTGTCAAGATTACACAGAATCAAAATTAGTCCGGCAGTTGCTTTTCCTAACTTTACACATATAATCTAATTGAAATGAAAAATGTCAATAATTCTTTTATCGGGAAAAATATTCTCAACTACAAAAGTGAAGAATTCTCCTATCATCAGATAATTACTTCATTCTATAAAAGTGAACAGGCAATTAATAAAATAATTAATAAAAAAAAGATCAGGAAATTCTATTTTTTCAGTAAAAGTTTCACTCATAATTCAATCTCTTTTCCTTCCGGGAACAATGACTTTAATAATGATGCAATAATTTATATAAAGGATACCAATTCCAATAGTTTTAAAAGTTCTAATAACGAAATCCAGGATATTTTTAAATTTAATAGAAAATATGATATCAAAAACATTTCTCTCCTATTCCCTTACATTAATACCGACCCGAGACTTAATTCAGTTAATATAACTTCATCTTCGCTATTTCTCGGATCAATGCTGATCTCAAAGGGTTTTAATATCAAATTTTCAAAAACGGATCTAAATAATACCGAAAGTTGCAGAAATCATTTTAATTCGGATCTGATCGGTTTTACACTTTTTGAGGACTCTTTTGTTGAGTTTAAATCATTTATTAATAATATAGATCTTGATAATGACTCCATCCGTGCAGCCGGGGGTCCTCTCATCACATTAAACCCAATACAGTCAATTTATCACCTTCCTGAAATAAACCTGTTTGTCAGAGGCGAAAGTGAATTTTGTCTTCCTGAAATAATAGATTTGATCAATGAAGGAAATCCATTGAAATTATTATCAATGTCCGGGATTTTTTTCCAAATTCCGGGAATGATAATAATGTCTGATTTTGATACCGTAAATTATCCCGTAAATTTTTCATCTTTAAATTTTAATTTGGATTTTTACAAAGAATCTCAACTCTCAAACGGTCTTGAGATAAATTTTTCAAGAGGATGCTCGAAAAGTTGTATTTTCTGTTCAAGAGTTCAGGGGAAAGAATTCAGAAAACTGGATATTCTTAAAATCAAAGAACTTCTTGTTGAATTCAGACAAAAACTCAACCTCTATTCTAAAGATATCAGCAAATTCAGAACAATAAATATCAATGATGATGATATTTTACAAGATAAAGAATATGCCGTATCTGTTTTTGATACTCTTTCGGAAAACGGTTTTTCAATTTGGGGAATCCAGAGTTCTATCTCATCTTTTTTAAATCGTGACCATAGTGTTAATAGTGAAATAATCAGTATAATCGGCAATAATATCAAGTTTACAAAAGAAAAATTAGTTTGGATAGGAACCGATACATTTTTAAAAAAGAGGGGAAAACGTCTCGGGAAAATTGTCCCCGGGGAAAGAGAACTTTTTCAACTACTATCCCGGTTTGAAAAAGAAAAAATATTTAACTACCACTATTGGATAAGCAGTGATGTTTTGTCAGGATGGGATGAATTTGCCGATGAACTTATTCTTATCGTTGAACTTTCACGTAAATATAATTTCTTCGGACTTCTTCCACACGCACCGTTTATCATACCCTACCCCTCAACTGCTTCATTCAGATTTGTCAGTGCTTCGAAATCTCTTAAAAAAAACATTGTATATAAAAAAAGATATATTGCCGACACACCGATTTTTAATATGGATATAGTCGATAGAGTTGAAACCGATCATCATTTTCTTAATGAATTACTTAAAAATATTAAACCGGATGGAAGAGAGGGATTTTTTGATTATCTAAAAAACGGAAAATTTTTAGATGCCTTGATAAATTCTTACATATTTATCAAACAGGAGAGACTCTATTCAAAATTTGCTTCAGATCAGAAAAAAAATATTATTGAAAAAACAGAAAATAAATTATATGAAATAATTTCAAAGTTTATTTAATATAGGATATAATCGAAAAAAATGGATATTAAAACACCTCTGCTTATTGTTTTTGAAGGAATAGACGGTTCGGGGAAAACCACTATATCAAAAATGCTTTATGAATATTTAAAAAATAATAATTTAAGGGTTTCCTGGTTCAGAGAACCTTCAGATTCAAAATGGGGAAAGGAGATAAGAGAACTCTCAAAAATTTACGATGAAATCCCGATAGATAAGGAACTTGACCTTTTTACAAAGGACAGAAAATGGGATGTAAAAAACAATATTGTTCCTGCTTTTAAAAGGAATGAGATTGTTATTCTTGATCGGTACTATTTTTCTTCAGCCTGTTATCAGGGTGCAAAGGGATTGGAAATTGAGATGATATTAAAAATCAATGAAAAATTTGCTCCTCCGCCAAATGCACTGTTTATTATTGATACGGAAATAGAAACAGCACTCGACAGAATAAAGAGAGATAGAGACTCAACAGCAATTCTTTTTGAGAAAAAAGATTATCTTAAAAAGGTAAGAAAAAACTATTTGAACCTCAAAGAGAAAAATACCTTTATAATTAACGGAAACAGCTCGATCAAAGATGTTTTTTCCGAAACATTAAAACATTTTAATGAACTTTTCCTTAAATGAAAAATAATTTTTTATGTTTATTTATTATTCTTTGTTAAGAAAGATTTTATCTGATCATATATGCCTTCGGAATTCAGCTTGAATTGTTCAAGAAGTTCTTCACGCGAAGCTACTTCAATGATCTCCTCCGGAACTCCCAATGACAGCAATTCCTTCTCGTTAAGATTTTCCGAGATCATAATCTCTCTTACTACGGAATTAAAACCACCGTTCCAAACACCATCTTCAACCGTGACAACAATTTTTTCAGGATCGATCATTTTTACAATGTTTTCTCTGTCAACGGGTTTAATAAATCTTACATTGACAACTCCCAATTCAATCCCATCATTTTTATTTAATTTTTCAGTTGCATCCATTGCTCTTTTAACCATTGCTCCAACGGCAAATATCACTCCATCTTTCCCTTTCTTTATAATTTCACTCTTTCCCAAAGGCAGCATTTGAAAATTTTCTTCAATTTTTACACCAACTCCCTGCTCTTTAGGATATCTAATAAAGACGGGTTTTTTGTATTCCAATCCGGAATAGACCATCTGTCTCAATTCATTCTCATCTTTGGGAGACATTATTACAATTCCCGGAAGTGGTCTGAGAATTGAAATGTCAAAAATACCCTGATGAGTAGGTCCATCTCCGCCTACTAATCCGGCTCTGTCGATTCCAACAACAACTGGAATTTTCATTAGAATTATATCGTGAATTATCTGATCAACCGCACGTTGCAAAAAAGTTGAATAGATTCCAACAACCGGTTTAAGCCCTCCCAGCGAAAGTCCGCCGGCAAAATCCATCATATATTGTTCAGCTATTCCGACATCATAAAAGTTATCTGGAAACTTTTCCTGTACTTTATCAAACCCGGTTCCGGAAGGCATTGCAGCAGTTAGAGCAATAACATTTTTGTCATTTTCAATTATATCCGTAACCGCTTGACCAAAAACAGATGAATAAGACGGAAATTTTCCGCTCTTTTTAAATTTTCCGTTAGAAATCTCGAAAGGAGCGGATGAATGGAAAGAACTCGGATTTTCAACTGCAGGATCATACCCAGTCCCCTTTTTTGTTACCACATGTAAAAGAACAGGGAAATCATATTTTTTTGCTTCATTAAATACTTTTACCATCTCTTTTATATCATGACCATTTATAGGACCAATATATTTTATACCCAGATCATTAAACAGAGAGCCGGGAACCGTCATTACTCTTAAAAGTTTTAATAAATTTCTTACTCCGAGAACAAGACTTTTCCCAATTAAAGGAATTTTAATAAGTACGGATTGAACAATTTCCTTTAATCTTATATATGGACGACCTGTTGAAAGATAGTTTAAATATTTTGATATGCTCCCGACATTTGGAGATATGGACATTTTATTATCGTTAAGAATAATTATCATTTTCTGTTTGATCTGCCCTATATTATTCAAGGCTTCAAAAGCAACACCACCTGTCAAAGCTCCGTCACCAATCACCGCAATAACATCATGGGTTTCACCGTTTTTATCTCTCGCACTGGCAAGTCCTGAAGCAAAAGCAAGAGAAGTTGATGCATGACCGGTATTTATCACATCATATTCACTTTCAAAAATATCAGGGAATCCCGTCAAACCTCCGCGTTTTCTTATCGAAAACATTCTTTCTTTTCTTCCTGTAAGAATTTTATGTGTATAACTCTGATGACCTACATCCCACAATATTTTATCTCCGGGAGCGTCAAAAACTTTATGAATTGCAATAGTCAGGTCAACCGCTCCTAAATTTGATGAAAGATGACCACCATTCCTTGATACTACTTCTATTATTAATTTTCTTATCTCGTTTGAAAGTTTTTTTAACTCTTTATAGGAAAGATTTTTCAAATCCTTCGGATAATTTATTTTATCTAAAATATTCACACTATTTTCTCCTGTAAAACATCATTCTTACTAAATTTAAAAACATATCGGATTCAATCCCGACATCTTTTAAACCTGAAATTGATTTCTTATATAATTCATTGATCATATTTTCAACTTTATCCAAACCGAAATATATAACGGAATTAGGGCTTTCATTTGAGATATCTTTCTTAACTTTCTTCCCCACTTCATATTCATTTCCTTTGATATCAAGAAGATCATCCGCCAACTGAAAACCTACACCTATTTTTTCCCCAACCTTTGATAACTTTTTTTTTTTCTCGCTTGACATACCGATTATCTCTGCAGCACTCAATAATGTCCCTTTAATCAGTTCAGCCGTCTTCTTTTCATGAATCTCCATTATAGATCTTTTGTCTCCGTTAAAAGAGAGATCCAATGCCTGTCCACCCGCCATTCCATTAATACCGATACTATAAGTAAGAATCTTAATAATCTCAATTTTTTTTGTTGAATCAATATCGGCAAAAACTATCTTTTCAAAAGCCATAGTTAAAAGTACGTCACCTGCAAGAAGACCGATTGCTTCATTAAACTTTTTATGAACCGTGGGCATTCCTCTTCGGATATCATCATTATCCATTGCCGGAAGATCATCATGAATCAGAGAGTATGTATGAATATATTCAATTGCAACTGCGATATTTATGGATTTTTCAAGATCCTTGTCAAACGAATCCAACAGTGTTAAAAAAAGTAAAGGTCTTAACCTCTTTCCTTTTAGAGAAAGTGCGTAGAAAATTGAATCTTCCAACCCTCCTTTATTATCATCAATACCATCAATTAAAGCAGAGTTAACTCTCTCGATAAGATTTATATAATATTTATCCATAACACTCTTAGTGAATCAGTTTTTATAACCTATTATAAAGGAAAAATCAAGGATTGCTATCCTGCAATCACAGTTAATCAGGATTGACTAATTACCATTATTTTGATAGAATTCATTTTCACGGAGAGTTGGCAGAGCGGTTGAATGCGGCGGTCTTGAAAACCGTTGAGCCTTAGCGGGCTCCCGGGGTTCGAATCCCTGACTCTCCGATGTTATTTTTCATCTTCTTGATGAAAAATGATATCGTTAAGTCCCAAGTAAGAACTCCGATCCCGGGGTTTGACAAATTCAGAATGGCTGAATTTGCATACCGAATGCAATGAGGTACCCGAAGGGTGAACAATATCAATTGTTCATACATCCCTGACTCTCCGATGTTTATTTTTATCTTTTTGATAAAAATAAATATCGTTAATTCTCAAGTAAGAACCCCGTTTCCGGGGTTTGACAAATTCAGAATGGCTGAATTTGCATACCGAATGCAATGAGGTACCCGAAGGGTGAACAATATCAATTGTTCATACATCCCTGACTCTCCGATGTTATTTTTCATCTTCTTGATGAAAAATGATATCGTTAAGTCCCAAGTAAGAACCCCGTTTCATACCCAATTATTTTCTTAAATATTTTATTGTTCGTACAACTCTGACAAAAGATTTTTTCTTAAATAACGAAGGAGTTTTAGCTCTCCCTTTCTTGAAGTCCATTATCCAATGACTGGTTCCGTCTTCATTATAATCCTTTGTCCATATACTATTCTGAATTGCAGAGAAAACACTATAAATATGCAAATCTCCATACCATTTCTTCTTTTCCAATATTGAATAAGCTTCATCAAGCGTAGGAAGTCTCCAATTACTAAAACCTGCATATCTGCTTCTATTCAATTTCCTTATCCATTCTTTGGCCTTAGAAAATTTCATTGAAGAAAATGAACCCTTTTGATCCCACATTAAAAAAGTAACTTTATCTATAATAACTTTATCTTTTCCGACTATCTCCGTTTTATACTTATTTTTAAAATTACCATTCACATTAATATTTGAATCATAAAAATCATAATTTTTAATAATCCTTTTTAAACCTTTCATATCTATTTTTCTACTATATGATCTTAGTCTGTATTCACGTTTTACAAATCTTATTTTTTTTTTATTTCTTTTATTGGTTTTTGCTTTTTTTTCTCTGTATTTATTAGAATCAACAGATATATTTTTTCTATGAACTAATGTTTCTCTAAATGATTCGGGTATTTTAAAATCATTTAAGAAAAAATATCCACTTAAGACCGGAATAAAAAAAACAACGATAAAAAATATCAAGATTTTAACACTCTTATATTTAAGTACTTTTCTTACCCATTTTCTCTTTTCTCTACCTGTTTCTTTTCTGCAAATTTCTGCAAGTTTGATCACTTCCGTTCCACTTCTCAATCTCGTTTCACGATCTTTAGACATCATTTTATTAATTAACTTTTGAAATTTTGAATATTTCTTGGGAAGAGTCGGAATTGGTGCTCTTTCATGCTTTAAAGCAATTGATATCAGATCAGATGCGTCATATGGAACTTTTCCTGTTAACATTTCATAAAGAACAACACCAAGACTATAAATATCATTTCTTTCATCAGGTTTATATCCTTTTATTTGCTCGGGACTCATATAATAAGGAGTTCCCATTGAAGTCCCTGTCACCGTTAAACTTTTTTCCGCAGTAAAATCTTTAACAATCCCAAAATCTGCTAATACAGGAGTTTTATCATCTCTGAAAAGAATGTTTTCAGGCTTTATGTCTCTGTGAATTATTCCTGTTTTATGTGCATATTCAAGAGCAGAAGCTACTTTCTTTAAAATATTTATTATTTCATTTTCTTCAAGCTCTTTTCCCTTCTTTGAAGTAATTTTATTTTTTAAATTTCCTCCCTCAAGATATTCCATTGACAAATAATAAATATTTCCGGTTTTCCCTATATCAAAAATATTTATTATATTTGTATGGTTCAGTTTTTTTAATGCTTCTCCCTCATATTTAAATCTTTCAACAATTGATTTATATGAGGGGTGATTCGGAAGAAGGACTTTAAGTGCAACTTTCCGGTTAAAGATAAGATCTTGAGCAAGGAAAATCTTCCCCATTCCTCCCTCTCCCAATTCCTCTAAAATTGTATAACCGGGAATTTCCGGAAAAACGTCCAATTGTTGCTCCTTTCAAATATATTTTATTATATTCTCACTAAATAATCTATAATTTTAATTCATATAAAAGTTTTAATCTAAATTTTACTTGTCAAACTTTATGTAATTTTAATAATATGATATAATAATTTTGGTAAATATTTGAATAAAATGAGTAATTTTACAAAATACTTTATAAAATATCGTTCATTCATTGGTATAGTTGCATTAATTTTCGTGCTTTACCTTTCTCACCCTGATGCAAAATCAATATTGATAGGATTTTTACTTATATTGACAGGTATTTTTTTGAGAGGTTGGGCTTCCGGTTATCTAAAAAAGAACAGAGAACTTGCAACACAAGGCCCCTATGCTTTAACAAGAAATCCACTCTATTTCAGTAATCTAATCCTTGGAACGGGAATTGCGGTTGCGGCAAATAGTATTTACGGATATTTTATCTTTATAGCCTACTATTTGATTTTTTTCCCTGCATTAATTTTAATTGAGAATAAAAAACTTAAAGAATTATTCGGTAAAGAGTATGAAAATTGGGCAAAGGGATTAAACACTTTTTTCCCAAAATTTAAAAAGGTTAATTTTAAAGGTTTTAATATTTCATACTATATGAGAAACAGGGAATATAAAACACTATATTTTTCTCTCTTTATTGTAATTGTTCTTATATTTAAAGCTATTCTGACCTACTAAAAAAACAATCCTTTTTATTTTACAGCTGCTTTATCTATGTCAGATTGATTTTCTGAAGTTTCATTTGAAAAATCCTGATATTTTTTATAGCCCGTTCCTGCCGGAATCAAACGTCCCATTGTTACATTTTCCTTAATTCCAACAAGGTTATCCTCATAACCTGCAATAGCAGCTTCGGTCAGAACTTTTGTAGTTTCCTGGAAAGCTGCAGCAGAAATGAAACTCTCGTTTGCAAGAGCTGCTCTTGATATTGGTAAAAGATGAGGTTTAGCTTTAGCTGGTCTTCCACCTTCAGACAGAACCTTTTCATTCTCTTTCATAAACTTCCACTTTTCCACGATCTGATCGGGGATGAACTTTGTATCACCGACTTCTTCAATTCTTCTCCATTTAATCATCTGTCTGACTATAACTTCAATGTGTTTATCATTAATTCCAACACCTTGCAGTCTATAAACTTCCTGAACTTCTTTAAGTAGATACTGTGCAAGTTTAATTTCTCCAAGAACTGTCAAAATATCTATAGGATCAAGCGGTCCATCCATAAGAGGGGTTCCTGCTGTGATTTTATCTCCGTCACCGACAATTATATATGAACCTCTCGGAATATTATGTTCATCAGGTTTTACATTTTTGTCATCCGGCTGAATGATTATCTTTCTTGACCCTTTCATCAGTTTTCCATAACTAACCGTCCCGTCTATTTGAGCAATCTTTGCAGGATTTTTTGGTTTTCTTGCTTCAAAAAGCTCAGTAACTCTCGGAAGACCACCTGTGATATCTTTTGTTTTAGCAAATTCGGAAGGAATCTTAGCCAGAACATCTCCTACCATAACCTCTTCGCCGTCTTTAACACTTAGGTGAGCATTTACGGGAAGAAGAAATTTTCTCTTTATCTTATTTGTTTTCTTATCTCTGATTATTATCTGAGGTTGAAGTTCATCACGAAGTTTTTCATTCTTAATATCAATAACTATTGTTGTTATTTTTCCGCTTGTTTCGTCTCTATCATTTACAAAAGAAATATTCTCTTCAAGGTCCTTAAGTTCCACAACACCGCTTTCTCTTGTTAATATTGCATTAATGAACGGATTCCACTTAACAATAAGATCTCCCTTCTTGACCATATCTCCATTTGCAACCATAATCTTTGATCCGTAAGAAATGGGATAGATAGCCTTTTCTCTGTTTTTAGAATCTATAATTTGAATAGATCCGGTTCTATTCATTGCAACAATTGAACCGTTTTTATCTTCAACAACTTCAAGATTTGAATATAAAATCTTTCCTTCATAACTGGCGTTTAATGTAGATTGACCTTCTCCACCTGATGCAACTCCTCCAATATGGAAAGTTCTCATCGTAAGCTGAGTTCCCGGTTCACCGATTGACTGAGCTGCAATAATTCCAACAGCTTCGCCAAGATTAATAACTTTTCCGGTTGATAAATTCCTGCCATAGCATTTCTGACAAACTCCCGCCTCGGTATCGCAGGTTATAGCAGTCCTAATCTTTACTTTTAATATACCGTGATCCAGTATTGTTCTTGCAGAATATTCATCAATTAATTCATTTGCTTTAACAATAACTTTTGTCGAATCATCCGGAGAAACAATATCTTCGAGGGCTGTTCTTCCTACAATCCTCTCAAACAGAGATTCTATCTCTTTACCATTCTCTATTATTGCCGAGACTTCTATTCCCTTGATAGTTCCGCAATCTTCCTCTTTCACGATAACTTCAACTGCGGAATCAACAAGTTTTCTTGTAAGATAACCGGCATCTGCAGTTTTAAGAGCAGTATCCGCCAATCCTTTTCTTGCACCATGTGTGGAAATAAAATACTGAAGAACGGAAAGACCTTCTTTAAAATTAGCCGTAATAGGAGTTTCAAGGATATCTCCTGATGGTTTTGCCATCAATCCTCTCATTCCTGCCAACTGTTTTAACTGATCCTGACTTCCTCTGGCTCCCGAATCAGACATTATATAAAGAGGATTGATTGATTCGCTTTCATAACTGATCTTTTTCATAGTATCAAACATCTTCACTTTAATCTGGTCAGTAGCTTTACTCCATAGATCAATAATAGTATTATGCCTTTCTCCCGGGGTTAAGAGACCGTTTTTATATTTTTTTTCTACCTCATCAAGCTCCTTATCAGTATCTTTAATAATCTGTTCCTTCTCAACCGGAGTAACAAGATCCGAAATACCAATAGTAAAACCTGCTTTAGTTGCATATTCAAAACCTGCTTCTTTTAATTTATCAAGTGTTTCGATCGTCGGTTCAAAGCCCAACGTCAAATAGATAAAATATACTAAATTCTGGATTCCCTTCTTCTTTAACAAACCGTTAATATAAGGTAATTTTTTTGGAAGAAGACGATTAAAAATAATTCTGCCCGGAGTTGTTACAATTAATTTATTCTCACCCTCTTTAATTTCAGTCATAGGACAATTTGCTATATCCTGAGGATCAAGAAGATATGCATCAAGATTTTTCATCTCACCGATATACTTCAGACGGATCTTTGAATTAAGATCAACTATTCCGTCTTCCATAGCTTGGAGTGCATCTTTTTCAGAGGCAAATATTGTATTTTCGCCTTTAAGATTATTCTTTGTAAAGGTCATATAGTAAAAACCCAGAATCATATCCTGAGTAGGAACCGCAAGAGGTCTGCCGTTTGCAGGATTAAGAATATTATTAGTGGAAAGCATAAGAAGGCGAGATTCGGCTTGAGCTTCAAGTGATAAAGGAACATGAACAGCCATCTGATCTCCGTCAAAATCAGCATTAAATGCAGGACAAACCATCGGATGAAGAGTTATAGCATTACCTTCAACAAGATGAGGTTTAAATGCCTGGATTCCGAGCCTGTGAAGTGTAGGTGCTCTATTTAAAAGAACCGTATGCTCTTTAATTACTTCATCAAGAGCATCCCAAACCTCATTTCTGTTCTCTTCAACCCAATTTCTTGCAACTCTGAGTGTTGTAACCACTCCCTTTTTTTCAAGTCTGTTGTAAATAAAAGGTTTGAAAAGTTCGAGAGCCATTTTTTTCGGAATTCCGCACTGTTCAAGTTTTAGTTTCGGATCGACTACAATAACCGATCTTCCGGAATAGTCCACCCTCTTTCCAAGTAAATTCTGTCTGAATCTACCCTGTTTGCCCTTTAAAGAATCAGATAGTGATTTTAAAGGTCTCTTTTGTGAGCTCATATAGCTTTTATTTCTTTTCTGATTATCAAAAAGAGCATCGACCGATTCCTGAAGCATTCTCTTTTCATTTTTAATTATCAGTTCAGGTGCTTTAAGATCGAGCAATTTTTTTAATCTGTTATTTCTATTTATTACTCTTCTATAAAGATCATTTAAGTCCGAAGAAGCAAATCTTCCTCCGTCCAATCTTACTAAAGGTCTAAGATCAGGAGGCATTACCGGAATAACATCAAGAACCATCCATTCAGGTCTGTTACCGGAATTATAAAAATCTTCAACCAATTTCAGTCTTCTTGCCATAGTTTTTTTTCTTTGAATTGACTTTTCAACAGTTAGTCTGGATTTTAATTCGGCAAACTCCTTAGCAAGATCAATTTTTGATAAAATTCCATGAACAACTTCAGCTCCGGTTCCGGCTTTAAAAGAATCAAAGCCGTACTTTTCAACAAGATCATTATACTCTTCTTCCGTCAATATCTGCTTATATTTCAGATCGGGGACCGTTCCCGGATCAGTAACAATATAATTTTCAAAATATACAATATTTTCAAGATTCTTTCCGGATATTTCAAGTAAAACGGCTATTCTTGAAGGAACTCCTTTAAAAAACCATATATGAGCAACTTTTGAATTTAACTCAATATGCCCCATTCTTTCTCTTCTTACAGAAGAAAGAGTAACTTCAACTCCGCATTTTTCACAAATTATTCCTTTATATTTAAGACCTTTATATTTGCCGCATAGACATGAAAAATCCTGTGTCGGACCAAATATTTTTGCACAGAAAAGACCGTCTCTTTCAGGTTTAAAAGTTCTATAGTTAATCGTTTCAGGTTTTGTAACCTCACCGGATGACCAACTTCTTATTGTTTCCGGAGAAGATATGCTTACTTTAACTTTAGCATAATCCATTATATTAACTTCTGATTTTTCTTTCCTTAATCTTTGCATTATTTCTCCTTAAACTTATGAAATATTTGCTATATTTTCCGCAACCTTGGCTTCATCCGTTCCTTTATCCTTTCTAATCAATTCCATATTCAAGGTCAAACTTTTCAACTCTTTTATCAGTACATTAAAAGATTCGGGAATTCCAGGATTAAAATCCATAGTTCCCTTAACAATTGCAGAATATATTTCATTACGACCACTGATATTATCGGATTTTATCGTCAATATTTCCTGCAGAAGATAGGCCGCACCATAAGCCTCAAAAGCCCAAACTTCCATTTCTCCGACTCTTTGACCACCAAATTGAGCCTTTCCGCCAAGAGGTTGCTGAGTTATCAACGAGTATGGTCCGGTTGATCTAGCATGAATTTTATCATCAACCATATGTTCAAGTTTCATTATGTACATATATCCAACGGTTACTTTATTCCTGAAAGGATCTCCGGTCAATCCGTCATAAAGAGTTACTTTTCCATCATCAGGAAGTCCTGCTTTCCTCATATATTCAATAACTTCTTCCTCAGATGCTCCGTCAAAAACAGGTGTTTCAAAATGAACTCCTAATATTTTTGCAGCCCATCCTAATATCAATTCATATATTTGACCTACATTCATTCTCGAAGGAACTCCAAGAGGATTCAATATTATGTTTATGGGAGTTCCGTCTTCAAGAAAAGGCATATCCTCTTCGGGTAATATTCGTGCAACCACACCTTTATTACCGTGCCTTCCCGCCATCTTATCACCAACGGATACTTTTCTGTTTACAGCGATGAACACCTTTACGATCTTTATGATCCCCGGGGCAAATTCATCGCCTTTCTTCATAAGATCGATCTTTTCGACATTTTCACGTTTTATAGCTTCAATATATAAATTTGTCTTAGATTCAATTTCATTTATCGATTCAATAACGGAAGCGGATAATCCTTTTTTGAGTTTTGCAAGAAAATCTTCATCCAGTTCCTTTAGAATCTTAGCTGTAATAGATTCTCCTTTCTTAAATTTATTGTTTCCCACAGAGACAGACTTAGCAAATTTTTTCCCTTTTAGCAGACTTTTAATTTTCTCAATTTTATCCGATCTTATAACTTTTTTTTCATTTTCTTCATATCTTTCAAGTTTTTTTATTTCAAGTTCATCAATATCAAGTGCTCGCTTATCCTTCTCAAGTCCGCGTCTTGTAAATACTTTTACATCAATAACCGTTCCTTCAACTCCGGGAGGACAATAAAGGGAAGTATCTTTAATATCGGAAGCCTGTTCCCCAAAAATTGCTTTAAGGAGTTTTTCCTCAGGAGTCAACTGTGTCTCACCCTTTGGAGAAACCTTTCCAACAAGAATATCACCGGCTTTAACCTTGGCTCCAATCCTCACAACACCGTTTTCATCAAGATTTTTTAAAATATTTTCCGACACGCCGGGAATTTCAGCTGTAATCTCCTCTTTACCCAGTTTTGTTTCTCTTGCTTCGAGAGACTCTTCCACAATGTAAATTGAATTAAAAACAGAATCTTTTACAAGTTTTTCACTTAAAATAATAGCATCTTCATAGTTATATCCCCGCCATGGTAAAAAAGCTGCAAGAATATTTCTGCCGAGAGCAAGTTCACCCTTATCTGAACCGGGACCATCGCACAAGATCTGACCCTTTTCAACTCTCTCTCCGGTTCTAACCAGTGGTCTTTGATTTATTAAAGTATTCTGATTTGATCTTCTAAACTTTTTCAGTTCATACAGATCGGCAGTAACTCCTACATGATCTTCATTCTCATTAAAATCAGCCTTTACAATAATTCTTTCGGCATCGGAATTCATTACAACTCCGGATCGTTTACAAACTATAATACTACCGGAATCTTTAACTAACTTATACTCCATTCCGGTACCAACGACCGGAGCTTCGGGATTTATCAGAGGAACAGATTGCCTCTGCATATTAGATCCCATCAAAGCTCTGTTAGCATCATCGTGAGAAAGAAAAGGAATTAACGCAGCAGAAACGGAAACTATCTGCTTAGGTGAAATATCCATGAAATTAACACTCAAAGGATCGGCAAGAATAGTTTCACTTCCTTTACGTGAATTTATCTTTTTAGTTAAAAACTTTCCATCTTTATCTATCTTTGCATTTGCTTGAGCAATTGTATATCCTTCTTCCTCCCAAGCAGTAAGATAGAAAGGATGATATTGATACAAAGGAAGTTCTTTCCCCTTACTCTTTAAGAGCTTTATCTCTTTTTCCAACTCACCTTCTTCAACGATTTCTTTATATGAAAACTTCGATTCACCGGGATATAGGATAAGAAAGTGGTTTAAAACCTGACCGTTTATAACCTTTCTGTAGGGAGTCTCTATAAAACCGTAATCGTTAACTCTTGCGTATGTTGTAAAAGAAGAGATCAGACCAATGTTAGGACCTTCAGGAGTTTCAATCGGACAAACTCTTCCGTAATGCGAGGAGTGAACATCTCTCACTTCAAAACCTGCTCTTTCTCTGTTTAATCCTCCGGGACCCAATGCCGAGATTCTTCTTTTATGTGTAGTTTCCGCAAGCGGATTTGTCTGATCCATAAATTGTGAAAGTTGAGAAGTTCCGAAAAACTCTTTAATTGCTGCAAAAACCGGTTTAGTATTTAAAAGCTCACGCGGAAGAAGAACGGAAATATCCTGAGAATTGGTTATTCTCTCCTTTATAATCTTTTCAAGTCTAAGAAGTCCGATCCTAAATGCATTTTCAACCAGTTCTCCAACTGCTCTTATCCTTCTGTTTGCAAGATGATCGATATCGTCCGTTTTCTTTTTCCCTGTTCTGTCATATTTAAGTTTTAAATAGTATTTTAAAATTTCCAAGATATCTTCGAGCGTAAGAACAAATATATCTTTTCTGCAGCTTTCCTTAAGATTTAACTTAATATTCAACTTTAATCTTCCAACTGAAGAGAGATCATATCTTCTCGGATCGGAAAGCATGTTTTCAAAGAATTTTTTAGAACCTTCCAGTGTGACCGGTTCCCCCGGTCTCAATTTTTTGAAGATCTCAATAAAAGCATCTCCCTGATTTTTGGGAACTCTTTCTTCATAGTCATCACTCTTAATAACTACTTTGCTTGTGAGTTCAATATCCTTTTTCTTTCTGTCCTTTCTAAGAGTATAAGCAATAATAGGTCCGAACTCCTCCTCTTCACTTTCAGGAAAGAATACTTCAAAACTTTCATTGCTTTTCCTTAATTTTCTTATCTGAGTAGTTGTTACCAAATTGTTACTAATTAGAATTTCCTTTAGATCTACAGCCGAATACATATCTTCAAAAAGTTCAACATCAACGGGAACAAACTCAATATTAGCCTTCTCTAGATCAGTAATATGCTTGATCATAAGTTTGGTTCCGGATTTTAATATTTCTTTACCTTTTGAATCAACGACAGGAGCGGTCAATACCGCATCCTTTAAAAATCTTGAAGTCTTCAGATAAAAAATACCATTTTCAACCCTTGCAGGTATAAGAGTATAGAACTCTTTTAAAATATCATAATCATCACTTAAACCCATAGCTTTTAAAAAGGTTGTGATGTTAATCCTTTTTGTTTTTTTATCAAGCCTTATCTGTAATAGATTTAATTTCTCTTCAAGCTCGATCCAAGCCCCTCTTGCAGGTATGATCTTTGCACTGTACTCTCCCCTCGATTTTCCCGGGAGAAAATATACGCCGGGAGATCTCTGGAGTTGAGATACAACAGCTCTTTCCGTTCCGTTAATGATAAAGGTAGCTCGTTCGGTAATATAAGGAATTTCTCCAAAAAATATTTCCTGTTCCTTAACATCTTTAATAACTTTTTCGCCCTTTTTATCTTCATCATAAAGTGCCAGTCTTAACTTTACATTCATTGGAATCGAATAATCGAATCCTTTGTCCAGACACTCTTCAGGAGAATACCTGATTTTCAGTTTTACGTTATCTCCACACTTTTCACAAACCTTGTATTTAACGGTTCCCTTCGAAACACATTCCGGACAAACAGAATTTTCTCCCGGTATTATATCAGCACCTAAAACTGCACCGCATTTTTCACAATAAGGTTTGGAAAGGTCTATTCCATGAAGATTTCCGCATTTACATGACCACTCTCCGAGAGAATATGAGTCAAAATCAAGAATAGCGGTTTCTTTAAAATCCGTAATTGGGAATATCGATTTAAAAGCTCCCTGTATTCCTATATTCTTCCTCTTCTCCGGAAGTTCATTGATCTGCAAAAAAGTTTTATAAGATTTAATTTGAACTTCGAGTAAATTTGGAATTTCAACAGGTGTATCAATCTTTGAAAAATTTACTCTTTCAATATATTTTTTATTTTCTGGCATACTTATCCCTTAATTTTTAAATTTCCGTTTAATAAAAGAAAAATCATCTACTTGATTTCTACTTCTGCTCCTACATCTTCAAATTTCTTTTTGATTTCCTCAGCTTCTTCCTTAGAAACACCTTTCTTTATTTCACCGGGAGACTTATCAACTACGTCTTTAGCCTCTTTCAAACCAAGATCAGTAACTTCTCTTACAACTTTAATAACATTTATCTTCTTAGCACCAACACTTTTCAGAATAACATCAAAATCTGTTTTTTCTTCTGATTCAGCCGCTGCTCCACCTGCAGGTGCTGCCGCAACACCGGCAACAGGCATTGCTGCCATTTCCGCTTTAATACCGTATCTTTCCTCGAACTCTTTAACATAATCAGCCAGTTCCAATACTGTCAACTTGTCAAGATGTTTAAAGAAATCCTCCTTTTTCATTTCAGCCATTGTTATTTTCCTCCTTTTCTTTTTTATCTTTTAAATTTTTCATTAATACCAACATTGTTTTTAAAGGTGATGATAAAGCCATCCCCATCTTTTTAATCGGATATGCCATGGATAGAACCATCTGAGCCATCAGCTGATCTCTTCCCGGCAATTTTGATACGCTAACTATTTCATCCGAACTGACAAATTTATCTTCAATGAATCCGGACTTTATACTGATCTTTTTGCTCTCCTTTTGAAAATCCACAAGTACTTTTGCAACTTCAACTATCTTTTCATCAGAATATGCTATTGCAGTCGGTCCGCTGAATATTTCTCTGCCCTGCTCTTTTTTCTCATTTTCAAAATGCTTAATGATCAATCGGTTCTTTACCACTTTAAAACCGGAATCAAGATTTTTGATCTTTTTTCTCAGACTCTGAATCTCTTTAACGGACAAGCCTCTGTAGTCGACAAGATATACTCCGTTATTACTAAAAATATCTTTTATTTCGTCAACTTTCTTTTGATTCTTCTCCATAGTTTTTTTACTGGTCACTTTTCCCTCCTGATCCCTTCTCGTATTCCTGAATATCAAGTTTAACCGAGGGGCTCATAGTGGAGCTGGCATGTACGGAAATAACATATTTTCCTTTAAGAGATACCGGCTTTGCCTTTAAAACCGCATTTACAAAAGCAATAATATTTTCCACTATTTTACTATTATCAAATGATATTTTTCCTACACCTGCATTGATAATGCCTGTTTTATCAACTCTGAACTCAATACGACCTTTTTTTATTTCAATGACAGTCTCTTTGATATTGAAAGTGACTGTTCCGGCTTTGGGACTCGGCATTAATCCTTTAGGACCTAAAACCTTTCCGAGTTTACCGACTTCACGCATCATATCGGGTGTAGCGACAAGAACATCAAAATCAAGCCAATTCTCTTTTTTTATTTTTTCAACAAGTTCTTCGCCACCAAAAAAATCTGCTCCGGACTCTTCTGCTTCCTTCTGCTTTTCACCGGAAGCAAGAACAAGAACCTTCTTGGTTTTTCCCGTTCCGTGGGGAAGCACAATTGTTCCTCTAACCATCTGCTCCGGATATTTCGGATCAACTCCGAGTCTCATGGAAACTTCAACCGTCTCATCAAATTTTGAAGACTTCATCTCCTTCAATTTATCAACAGCTTCGGTAACTTTATAAGCTTTCTCTTCTAAAATCTCAGAATTTTCTCTGTATTTTTTTCCTCTTTTACTCATCTTTCAATCTCCAGACCCATACTTCTCGCAGACCCTTCAATAATCTTCGAAGCCTGCTCAACATTATCGGTATTTAAATCTTTCATTTTTAAAGTGGCAATTTCTTCGATCTGTTTTTTAGTAACTTTACCAACCTTATTCTTATTAGGTTCACCTGAACCTTTCATAATTCCGGCTGCTTTCTTTAACAGATAAGAAGCGGGAGGTGTTTTCAGATTCAACGAAAAAGTTTTGTCCGGATGAACAAGAACTTCAACCGGAATAATCATACCGTCTTCCATTTTAGCCGTTGCTTTATTAAACTGATTAACAAATTCCATTATATTCAACTGATGTTGACTAAGTGCCGGACCTACCGGAGGTGCAGGCGTTGCCTTACCGGCCGGAAGTTGAAGCTTAAAAGTTGTTTTAACTACCTTTTTTTTGGGTGCTGCCATTGTATTTCTCCTAAATTTTTTCTACCTGTAAGAAAGTTAGATCCACGGGTGTCGGCCTTCCGAAAATTGTAACTATAACTTTTAGAAGGTTTTTATCAGTCTGGACACTATCCACAACACCATTAAAGTTGATAAACGGTCCATCTATAATCTTAACTGAATCTCCAACGGAAAAATGGTATTTTGGTTTCGGTGTTTCCTGTGTCACCTCAATATGCTTTAAAATTGTAGCCACTTCTGCTTCAGAGAGAGGCTTCGGTTTCTTTCCCGATCCTACAAATCCTGTAACCTTAGGTGTATTTCTTACAAAATACCAGTTTTTATCATTCATATCCATTTGAATCAGTATATATCCCGGAAATGATCTCTTTTCCGTAATAACTTTTTTTCCACCTTTTATTTCAATAACATTTTCTTTGGGAATGACGATGTCAAAAATACTATTTTCCATATTATATTTTTTTATTTTTTCATTAAGTGCTTTGACCACAAACTCTTCGGCTCCTGAAAAAACATGAATTATATACCATTTCTTAGACATCTGACTCCTATTTAAAAATACCGATCACTTCCCTTATTACTCTGGAAAAGAACATATCCACAACAAAAAGGAATACCCCGAAGATAAATGAAGAAACCAGTACTGCAATTGTTGTCTTAACGAGGTCGTTTTGATTCGGCCAGGTGACCTTTTTTATCTCACCTTTGACTTCCGTTAAATAATTACCAACCCTTTTAAAAATATTTTTATTTTTCATTTGCAAAGAAACAGGTCAGGAGGGACTCGAACCCCCAACAGCCGGTTTTGGAGACCGGTGCTCTACCAATTGAACTACTGACCTATTTTACCTCCTTATGGGGCGTATGTTTTTGACATCTCGGGCAATATTTGTTGAGATTTAACTTTTTAGTTGTATTTACTTTACTTTTAACCGTAGAATAATTCTTTTCATTACAAATAGTGCATTTCAATTGAAATTTAATCCGTTTATCGCTCTTAGCCATTTTTATTCAATTATATCGGTAACAGATCCCGCACCGATAGTCCTTCCACCCTCTCTGATAGCAAATTTCAAACCCTTCTCCATAGCTATCGGAGTTAACAACTCTATCTCAAACACAGCATTATCTCCGG
>Ga0256845_1000843_pt1 | contig 26531 bp, 25 predicted proteins | sample RiftiametaG_FD_189101 | JGI IMG/M metagenome (GOLD analysis project Ga0256845, IMG submission 189101) | Tube worm associated microbial communities from hydrothermal vent at the East Pacific Rise, Pacific Ocean - Riftia | ecosystem: Host-associated > Annelida > Integument > Unclassified ... | reverse complement strand
TTTTTAGATAATCAAATCTGGAAAGAAAAAGAATTTGAGAAAATACTCTTAGATAATTTTCAAATTATTAAACCCGATTTTTCGGGTTCCTATGTGTAGTGAGTATACAAGAAAAACCACTATCAAGCATCAGGATTGCTTTTAGTTCGAATTGGTTTTGGAGGAATGATGCTAACCCATGGAGTTCCAAAACTTTTAAAAATGCTATCGGGCGATTTTTCCTTCGGAGACCCTATTGGTATTGGTGCAACAGCTTCTTTAATTTTGGCTGTGATTTGCGAAGTACTTTTTCTTATTCTTGTAATTATTGGTTTTAAAACCCGATTGTCTACAATTCCTGATAATTACAATGGCAGTTGCGGCATTTGTTGTACACGGTGCAGATCCTTTTGAAAGAAAGGAAATGGCTCTACTCTATTTAATCGGTTTTACTGCAATTGCACTTTTAGGAGCTGGGAAGTATTCGGTTGATAAAAAATAAGTTTTTAGAGGGTAGAGGGTAAATTTTGTTTCAATTAAAAATCTTAACCAACAATTCCTTCAGTAAATCACCTTGCGAGAGGTTTGCGGCACCAACACCTTTACTTTTCATATCAATCTCGCGGATTGCGCCAATTATGGCACTTACTTTTTTCATGGGATAGTTTCTGGCGGCGGTTTGGTAATCTTTTATGAAGAATGGATGCACGCCCAAAGCCTTTGCAGCATCACCTTTGCTTGTAAGTGCGTGATATTTCAGCAATTTTGAAAAGAAACTATAAAGCAACGACACCGTCATAACCAACGGATTATTTTTTTGGTTTTGCGAAAAATATTGAATTATAGCGAAAGCCTTTTTTACATCCTTTGCACCAATTGCATTCTGAAGCTCAAAATTATTGAAGTCTTTACTAATACCAATATTTTCTTCAATAATTTGAGGGGTAATCTGCTCACCAGGTTTTAATATTAGTTGCAGTTTTTGAAGCTCGTTATTTACTTTGCTTAAATCATTTCCGAGAAATTCAACCAGCATCTGCGCGGCTTTTGGAGTGATTGTGTAACCTTTTCCAGCCAAAACACGTTTAATCCAATCTGGCACTTGATTGTCGTACAATTTTTTGCTTTCAAAAATAACGCCTGTTTTAGCAATTGTTTTTGCAAGTTTTTTACGTTTATCAAGCGTTTTATATTTGTAGCAAAGTACCAAAATGGTTGTGGGTTGTGGGTTATTGGCATAACTCACAAGGTTTTCAATAGTTCGCGACAAGTCTTGGGCTTCTTTTACGATCACTACTTGTTTTTCAGCCATCATTGGATAGCGTTTGGAGTTGCTTATGATATCTTCAATAGAGACATCCCGTCCATAAAGAACCATCTGATTAAAGCCTTTTTCTTCTTCAGACAAAACCTTTTCTTCAATATATTTTGAAATACCATCAATATAATAAGGCTCCTCCCCCATCAAAAAATAGATGGATTTTGTGTTTCCGTTTTTTATGTCGGTTATTATTGATTTTACTTTGTCTAAAGGCATTTAGAATATTTGTTTCAATTCGAGTGCAGTCGAGAACTAATTAAACACCTCTCGACTGCGCTCGAGGAGACATTCAATAATGAGTTTTAAAAGAATTTTCAGTCGAAATTTGTTTCTTTGCTTAATGCAAGAACTAAACTTTCCAAAATGTTCCTTTCGCTTCAAAAGTAGCGAAAATAAAACGTTGGTTTTTGATGTAATACGAAAAAAATTCGTGGTGCTCACACCAGAGGAATGGGTTCGGTTACATGTTGTTCAATTTCTTCTGAATGAAAAAAACTACCCCAAAAGCCTTATTAACGTTGAAAAACAGCTGAAACTGAACAATACAGTAAAAAGATATGATGTAGTGATATTCAATAATGATGGATCTATTTTTATGATTGTGGAATGTAAAGCGTCTTCAATACCAATTACACAACTTACTTTTGACCAAATTGCACGCTACAATTTAGCCTTAAAAGCTGAATACTTAATGGTTACTAATGGTTTGGAACATTATTATTGCCAAATGGATTATGAAAATGAACGATATGTTTTTCTGAAAAATATTCCAGATTACAAATAACTACTAAATAAACACTTCAAAAATATATCTTTGCACCCGTGAAGGTAGCAGTAGTAATCTTAAATTGGAATGGAAAAGATTTGTTAGAAAGATTCCTACCCTCTGTGGTAGAGTTTTCTGAAGAAGCTACTATTTATGTTGCCGATAATGCTTCAACTGACAATTCTGTTTCATTTATTTCTGAAAATTTTCCTACTGTAAAAATTATTCAGAATAAAGTAAATGGTGGTTACGCCAAAGGATACAATGATGCTTTAAAAAATCTTTCTGAAGAAATTTTTGTTTTGCTAAATAGCGATGTAGAAGTGACCGAAAATTGGTTAAAACCAGTACTTTCAGAATTTGATAAAGATACTTCTGTAGTTGCCGCACAACCAAAAATACTTGATTATAAAAACAAAAAATATTTTGAATATGCTGGCGCAGCTGGTGGTTTTATTGACAAATATGGTTATCCCTATTGTCGTGGACGTATTTTTGATACTTTAGAAAAAGACGAAGGCCAGTACAATGATGTCTCTGAAATTTTTTGGGCTTCTGGTGCTTGTCTTTTTGTTAAAGCCGAAGCTTTTCGGAATGCTGACGGTCTAGACGAAGATTACTTTGCGCACCAAGAAGAAATTGATCTCTGTTGGCGATTACAATCTAAAGGCGGAAAAATAATTTATGTTGGAACTTCAAAAGTATTTCACCTTGGCGGAGCAACATTAGCAGCTTTAAACCCCCAGAAGACTTTTTATAACTTTAGAAATTCACTTTTAAATCTTTTAAAAAATGTAAGAGGGATGAATGCATTCATATCAATTTTTATTAGAATGATACTGGATGGAGCCGCTGCTTTTCAATTTATATTTCAAGGAAAACCGAAACATTTCGTTGCTATTTTGAGAGCTCATTTCAGTTTTTACGGATTACTACCAAAATTTCTTCAAAAAAGAAAAAAATTCGCTTCAAATAATAAATATTTTCAAATTCAATCTATTGTAACTCAATATTTTATCTTCAAAAAAAAATATTTTAGGGAACTATAGCATAAAATATTGTTAATCGTTTCTTAAGCGAGTGCTATTTTAATAATTTTGATCAGAATTACAGAAAATAAACAATCTAAAATAACACTTAAAAATTATGAAAAAACTATTGATTTTGGCAATGTGTTCTGGTTTGGTTTTTACTTCTTGTGTAACAAAAAAGAAGTATACAGAGCTTGAAACCAAGCAAAAAAATACACAAGATTTATTGAACACGGCAACGGTTAAATTGAACGACTGTCTTACCGAAAGAGCTGCTGCTGCTGCAAGAGCACAACAGCTTGAAGAGCGCTTGGCAGATATGAAGAAAACCAATTCAGACCTTATTCAGAGCTCAAAAGATCTTACAATGTTAACATCTAAAGGTGCAACTAATCTTGAAAAATCTTTAGAAAGCTTAAAAGAGAAAGACCTTAAAATTACTCGTTTACAAGATGCAATTAGCAAGAAAGACAGTGTAACACTTGCCCTTGTTACAAGCCTTAAGAAAGAAGTTGGTATTAACGATCCAGATATTGAGGTAAATGTTGAAAAAGGTGTTGTTTACATCTCACTTTCAGACAAGGTAATATTTAAGAGTGGAAGCTACCAGATTTCAAGTAGAGCTACTGAGATTTTAACTAAAGTTGCTAAAGTTATTAACGGAAAACCAGACTTTGAAGCTATGGTTGAAGGTCATACAGACAACGTTCCCTACGGAAAAAGAGGCGAATTGTTAGATAACTGGGATTTAAGTGTGAAGCGCTCTACCGCAATTGTTAGAGAACTTCAGAACCTTGGTGTTTCACCATCACGTTTGGTTGCTGCAGGACGTTCAGAATATGTTCCTTTAGTACCAAACACAACTGCTGAAAACAAAGCTACGAACAGAAGAACTCGTATTTTAATACTTCCTAAAATCGATCAATTTTATGATATGATTGAAAAGGAAATGAAAAATCTTGAAACTGCTGGAAAGTAAATTCTTGAATTTTTAAAATATCTTAAACCCAGTCCTAAAAGACTGGGTTTTTTGTTATACTATTTCCGCAGGAAAGTCCTAAGCTTTTCGTATATTGTCTAGCAATTAAAAAAACAACAGCGAAATGGAGGATTTCACCACCAATTGGACACACGAAGAATTAAAAGCATATATGTTATTATACTGCGCCCACGCAGACTTTAATGTTTCAAAAGAAGAAAAAAAATTCATTAAATCTAAAGTGGGAGACAATAAGTACAAAAAAATTAATAAAGAATTTGAAGGTGATAACGATTATCAACAAATTCAGAAAATAAATGCTGCAATAGAACGCTTTGAGTACTCTAAAGACGAAATAGACAATATTTTTCAAAGTATGAAGAAATTATTTTTAGCAGATGGTGAAGTGGATATTTTAGAGCAGAATTTGTATCGAGGGTTGAAGCATTTACTTAAGGGATAAGCATTGAATAATGAGGTTATTAGCACTAAAGAACTAAATACAATTGAAGAATTTTACCAAGCATTTACAAATTTGGATGCAGAACGAATGGCGCAATGCTATCACGATGACGTAACTTTTATAGATCCTGCATTTGGAGTTTTACAAGGTGAACAAGCCAAAAACATGTGGCGTATGCTCTGTAAAACACAAAAAGGAAAAGACTTTAAAGTATCATTCTCAAATATAAAATTTAATTCAGGGATTGGTAATGCACATTGGGAAGCTATTTATATTTTTAGTAAAACCGGAAGAAAGGTTCATAATAAAGTGAGCGCCTCTTTCAAATTTAAAGATGGTAAAATTATAAGCCATGTGGATAGTTTTAATCTTTACAAATGGTCTAAACAAGCCATGGGGTTTACTGGTTTTTTGATAGGCTGGACACTTTTTTTCAAGAAAAAGCTTAATGCACAAACTGGATATTTACTTTCAGAATTTCAAAAAAAACAAGCTGCTAAAATTTAAAGTTCTAAACTCCCCTTACCTTCACGTATTACTACAGGTTCAGCACCAGTAAGATCTATTACTGTAGAAGGAATATTACCTCCATAACCACCGTCTATTACTAAATCTACAAGGTTGTCCCATTTTTCCAAAATAAGTTCGGGGTCGGTTGTGTATTCAATAACCTCATCTTCGTCTTTTATAGATGTTGAAATTATAGGATTCCCTAATTCCTGCACAATTGCACGGGTTATTGCGTTATCTGGTACGCGAATACCTACTTCTTTTTTCTTCTTAAAAACGGTTGGAAGGTTGTTATTTCCTGGAAGAATAAAGGTATAAGGTCCTGGTAAATTTCGCTTTAGCAATTTAAATGTGGGCGTATCTATTTGTTTTACATAATCGCTTAGATTACTTAAATCTTCGCAAACGAATGAAAAGTTTGCTTTTTCAAGCTTCACTCCTCTTAATTGAGCTACTCGTTCTAGTGCTCTGTTGCTTTTAATATCGCAACCCAATGCGTAAACAGTATCGCTAGGATAAATAATTACTCCACCATCGCGTAAAATTTTCACCACACGCTTAATTTCTTTTGGATTCGGGTTTTCTTCGTATATTTTTATAAATTCTGCCATAGCATTAACTTTTATTTTTAAATATAATTCAATTTAAAAGAATTGGCAACTTACAAAGCTAGGTTACACCATAAAAGTAGAATTTAATCGTTATTATTTTTAACAACCCCACTTTATGAAAAAAATACTGATTCTTTTTCTAGTTTTCGGAATTCAATTTAGTTATGTTTCTTGTACAAAAGACAATGACGTCGTTACAGAACAAACATCCTCTGAAGAAACATTTTTGAATGTTTCCTACGGAAGTAATCCCCTACAAAAATATGACCTTTATTTACCTGCAAACCGTGCTGTCGAAAAAACAAAAGTAATTATTTTAGTTCATGGAGGTGGCTGGATAGAGGGCGACAAAGCCGATATGGAGTTTATAATTCCTCAAATAAAATTGAAGCATCCAAATCACGCAATTGTAAATATGAATTATGTATTGGCAAACATAAACACGCCAGCATTTCCCAACCAATTTTTAGATATAGGCGCAGTAATAAATAAATTAACTGCTGAAAAGAATGAATTACAAATTTTACCACAATTTGCGTTAATTGGAGCAAGCGCTGGTGCTCATATTTCATTGATGTATGACTATGTTTATGATATAGATGACCAAGTAAAAATGGTTGGTGATATTGTTGGCCCAACAAATTTTACAGATCCTTTTTATACTTCAGACCCAAGTTTTCCTTTTCTATTAGCCGCTTTGGTAGATGAAAGTGCCTATCCTTTAGGAACAAATTACGCAGAGGTTTTAAGCCCCGCACTACAGGTTTCTAATACAAGTAGTCCTACCCTGCTTTTTTATGGAAATACTGACACCCTAGTACCGCTTACTAATGGTGAAACATTAAACACCGCACTTAATATTGCGCAAATAGATCATAATTTTACTGTGTATGATGGCGGCCACGGAGATTGGGCGCCAAATGATATTGAAAATATGATTACTCAGATAAATACGTATGTTGATACTTATTTGGAAGTTGAATAACTTCGGTACAAATTTCTGTCTTGCTTCGCATACAGAAATTCACTCAGCCACCTTTGTTTAAGTGTTTAAAAAAAACAATTTCAATACAAATTATTGTCTTTCGGGGCTTCGGTACATTTTGAAAGCAATTAACTATTTTTCAAATTATTAATTCTTTGGATTGCTTTCAAAACACTCAGCCACCTGAGGATCGATATATAAATAACCCTATTATATAAAAAATCAAGGCAGCTAATTAACGACTTTAAGTTTAGCAAAACGAAGTAATAGCTTCTTCAAACCACCATTTTCAAAATCAATTTCGGCTTTGGTGTCTGCTCCTACTCCTTCTAATTTTAAGATTTTTCCTTTTCCGAAGCGAACGTGTTCTACAACAGTTCCCTCTTCAAGATTTGCGTCTTTTGCGCTGAAGTTTTTATCAGTATCGCTAGTAACGGGTTTTAATCTGCGAAGTTTACGTAATTGATCTTCCGTTGGACCCTGTGGCGCTCTGCCTGCAACAGGTTTTTTTAGTCGAAGTTTACTATGATCTACATCATCAAAAATATCTGCATCTAATAATGGTTTGTAGCGGTTTTCTGTGATTGGTGTTAAGTATTCTAAAAAGCTTTCGTCTATTTCCTCAATAAAACGGCTTGGTTCAGCATCTATCAATTTTCCCCAACGGTAGCGAGATTGCGTATAAGTTAAATAGGCTTGTTTTTCGGCTCTTGTTAGTGCTACATAAAAAAGGCGTCGTTCTTCTTCTAGTTCGCTACGGGTGTTCATATTCATTCCGCTTGGAAACAAGTCTTCTTCCATCCCAACTATATAAACGTAAGGAAACTCTAGTCCTTTTGCCAAATGCACAGTCATAAGTGCAACCCGATCATCATCACCTTTATCATTGTCCAAATCTGTGGCTAAGGCAACATCTTCCATAAATTCTGAAAGTGAGCCTGTAGCATCTGCAATTTCTTTTTGTTCTTCAACAAAATCGCGCATACCGTTTAGCAATTCTTCAATATTTTCAATTCTTGCGATACCTTCTGGCGTGCCATCTTTTTTCAATTCCTGAAGCATTCCCGTTTTTTTGGAAACGTGTTCAGTAATTGTAAAAGCATCATAATTTTGATTCAAAACTTGAAAACTTTCAACCATCGTTACAAAGTCTTGTAACTTTGTTTTGGTCCCCGAATTTATCTTTAAATCAATTTTATCAAGATTTTTCATCACTTCAAAAATGGAGCGATTGTAATGGTTTGCAGCAACAATCAACTTTTCAATAGTTGTTTGCCCAATGCCGCGTGCAGGATAATTTATTACACGTTTTAGCGCTTCTTCATCTTTCGGATTCAATACCAAACGTAAATACGAAAGCACATCTTTTATTTCTTTTCTTTGATAAAAACTGAGTCCGCCATAAATTCTGTAGGGAATATCTTTTTTTCGCAAAGCATCTTCAATCGCTCTACTTTGTGCGTTCGTTCGGTATAAAATTGCAAAATCGCCATCTTTTAGCTGATGGTTCATTTTGTTTTCGAAAATAGAACTGGCTACAAATCGACCTTCATCACCATCGGTCATCGTTCGGTTTACGAGGATTTTAGCACCTTCATCATTTGCTGTCCAAACTACTTTTTCTAATCTGGTTTTATTCTTTTCAATGATAGCATTTGCTGCGTTTACAATATTTTTTGTAGAACGGTAATTTTGTTCCAGTCGAAAAACTTTCACATCATCATAATCTTTCTGAAAATTTAGAATGTTATTGATGTTTGCACCACGGAAAGCATAAATACTCTGTGCATCATCGCCCACCACACATATATTTTGAAATTTATCTGAAAGTGCACGAACAATCAAATACTGGCTATGGTTGGTATCTTGGTACTCATCTACCAAAATGTAGCGAAAACGGTTTTGGTATTTTGCTAATACTTCAGGAAAACGAGTTAAAAGTTCGTTTGTTTTCAATAGAAGATCATCAAAATCCATTGCACCTGCTTTAAAACATTTGTCAACGTAGGATTTGTATATATCACCCAAGCGCGGCATTTTCGCCATAGCATCGGCTTCCATCAATTCTGGGTTGTTGAAATATGCCTTTACAGTAATCAAGCTATTTTTATAGGAAGAAATACGCGAATACACCTGCTTGTATTTATAAATTTCTTTATCGAGGTGCATTTCTTTAATAACTGCACGAATTACACTTTGCGAATCCTGCGTGTCATAAATAGTAAAGTTTGCTGGGTAGCCCAATTTATCGGCTTCAAACCGAAGGATTTTTGCAAAAATACTGTGGAAAGTACCCATCCAAAGATTTTTAGATTCGCTAGAACCCACAATTTTAGAGATACGCCCTTTCATTTCGCGCGCTGCCTTATTGGTAAATGTTAGTGACAAAATATTAAATGGGTCTACACCTTGAGACATTAGGTATGCAATACGAAAAGTAAGCACACGTGTTTTGCCAGATCCAGCTCCTGCAATAACAATCATAGCACCGTCTTTTTGTAGTACAGGTGCCCGCTGGGCGTCATTGAGTTGTTCTAAATAATTTTCCAAAGCTTCATTTTCTTCAAGCTGTGAAAATAGCCATTATGAAACTTTTATTTAAACGCTATTGCTATAAATTATAAACAAAACTTTCCTTCTTCATTATTCTTTCAGAAACAGTATAATTTTAAATACCTTTATAAAAAATTTAAAAAAATGGACGCATTGCTATCTTTTTTGGGAGAAGTGCCTTGGTGGGCTTGGGTTTTATTATTCCTCCTTATTATTACTATTCGCGACGTATTTTTCAATAAACGTCATGCCGTAAGTCATAACTTTCCTCTTGTAGGGCATATACGTTATATTCTGGAAAGCATTGGCCCAGAACTTAGGCAGTATATTGTAGCTAACAACCGCGAGGAATTACCTTTTAATAGAATTGAGCGTGGCTGGATTTATGCTTCAGCAAAAAACCAAAATAATTATGAGGGTTTTGGAACAGATAGAGATATTTATAAGCCAAATTATATTTTTATTAATAATGCCATGCTTCCATTTAAGGTAGAAAAGGATAATCCAAACTATAAAAACCCATACTTTTTGCCTTGTGCCAAGTTAATGGGCGAGCATCATAAAAGGCGGCGTCCTTTCAGACCAACTTCAATAATTAATGTATCTGCAATGAGCTTTGGGTCGCTTTCTGCTAGGGCTGTGGAATCTTTAAACAAAGGTTGCGGACTTGCCTATGCTTATCATAATACAGGTGAAGGTGGGCTTTCACCTTACCATAAAACAGGTGCAGATGTAATTTTTCATTTCGGAACAGGCTATTTTGGAGTTCGTGATGATGATGGAAATTTTTCAATGGAAAAAATTGTGAAACTTGTTAAGGACAATCCACAAGTACGCGCCATAGAAGTAAAACTATCACAAGGTGCAAAACCAGGAAAAGGTGGTGTATTACCTGGTGCAAAGATTACCCAAGAAATTGCTGATATAAGACACGTTCCTATAGGAAAAGACGTGTTATCGCCACCAAATCATTCTGCTTTTGAAGGCGTAAAAGGTTTAGTAGAATTTGTTGAAAGTATTGCTGAAGCTACTGGCCTTCCCGTAGGAATTAAATCGGCAGTAGGAAAATTAGGTGAGTGGGAGCAACTTTCAAAAATAATGAAAGAAACAGGCAAGGGACCCGATTTTATTACTATAGACGGTGGTGAAGGCGGTACTGGAGCAGCACCCCCAAGTTTTGCAGACCATGTTTCACTGCCTTGGCTTTTTGGTTTTGCTGAAGTTTATAAAATATTTAAAAAGCACAATATGTGCGAACAAATAGTTTTTATAGGTAGTGGAAAATTAGGCTTCCCTGCAAAAGCCGTAATGGCATTTTCTATGGGTGCAGATTTAGTAAATGTTGCACGCGAAGCAATGATGAGTATTGGTTGTATTCAAGCCCAACAATGCCACACCAATAAATGCCCTAGTGGTGTTGCTACACAAAACAAATGGTTGCAACGCGGTATAGACATTCAAGACAAATCTGTAAGAGCACATTTCTATTTTAAAAATTTTAGAAAAGAACTGTTGGAAATGACCCACGCATGTGGCTATGAACACCCATCTCAATTTACTCTGGATGATGTAGATCTTACTGTTGGCGATAAAAACCTTATCAAAACTTTAGCTGAATCCTTTATGTATAATAAATGCGAAGTACCTTTTGAAAGTATGAAGGCGCTTTCAGAATGTGAACATTTAGGAGGTAATTATCATGAAAAAGAGGCCAAGAAGGAAGTGAAGGCTATGAAAAAGGAGAATTTGGTAAGATATTAGTGATAGCTGGTCTTTGGAATTAAGGATTAGAAAGATAATTATAGTGTTTTAAAAATTTATATGGAAGAAGCAACTCAAATTTTAAGTTACGTAGCGTATCTATTACCCGCAATTGTTGTAGGCTTAATAGCTTATTTTTTCTTTAAAGGTCATACTGCAAATGAAGAAGGCCGAAGAAGATATTTAATTCAAAAAGAGGCGCAAAAACAGATATTACCGTTGCGATTGCAAGCATACGAGCGTATTACTTTATTTTTAGAAAGAATCGATTTAACAAAACTATTAGTAAGGGTAAAACCTTTTTCAGATTCAAAAGATGATTATGAAAACTTGCTTGTAAATAATATTGAGCAGGAGTTTGAGCATAATTTAACACAACAAATTTACGTAAGCCCAGAATGCTGGAATATTGTAACGGCGGCAAAAAATGCAACCATTCAAGTAATAAGGCAAACAAATATGAAAGAGAAGGATAATGATGTAGACCATATGCGTAAAACGCTGATACAGAATTTTATGGATGAAACTACTCCATCACAAAAAGCAATGGGTTTTATTAAGAAAGAGGTAGGCGAATTATTTTAAGCGTGCTAAACTTTTAGGGGGTAAAAAGATTGTGGTGTATTGCAAAAAGCACCAAGCCAATTCTATTTTTTATTCCCAATTTTCTGTATAATGAATCCCGATAGCCTTCTACTGTTTTATAGCTACAGCACATTATATCTGCTATTTCCTTGTAATTCATTTCGGTACAGGCTAGTTTTATAAATTCAAGTTCCCTATCTTTTATTTCGGTGTTGGCGTCTTTTTCAAGAGATTCCATTAATATTTGAGATACTCTATTTGTGTAATAATGACCATCTTCCATTACTTTTAATAGTGCTTCCTCTAAAATTTCTTTTTTTGTGTCTTTTAAAAGATAACCTCGCGCACCTGCACGTAACATTTTTAAGATAGTATATTCATCTTCTTCAATAGATAAGGCTAACACCTTAACTTTTGGATGTTTTTTATTGAGAAACTCAGTTGTTTCTATTCCATTTAAAATAGGCATTTTAATATCCATGAGAACCACGTCGGGCATGTTGTTGGGGTCTTCTAATTTATCTAATAAATCTTGCCCATTTTTACATAAATAGCGCACATTAAAATTTTCAAACCCTTGTACCATACCTCCTATTGCTTGTGAAAGCAAAAGATGATCGTCAACCACTACTACTGAATACTCCATTTTTTGGTTTTTTTAAATTTTTATATAAAGCTATAAATTTTAAGTGAATTTATAATCAATGTGCAATGAGGTGCCTATTCCCTTTTCTGAATCTATTTTTAAGGTTGAATTGATAAGCTTTGCTCTGGTTTCCATGTTTTTAAGACCAATGCCCATAAAATCATCATCTCTATCAAACCCCACTCCATCGTCTTCTGCCTTAATATCTAATCTATTTTCTGAATAATTAAGGATTACATCTAGTGAGGAAGCTTTTGAATGTTTTATAGTGTTCGAAAAAAATTCCTGCAAAATTCTAAAAAGGATAACCTGAATATTACCTTCAATTGGCAATACAGATCCTTCCACCGTTAATGTGGCTTCTATAAATTTAAGCCTATTAAATCGATCAATTTCTAAATTTACAGCTTCTTTTAAACTTAGACTTTTTAGTGCCTCGGGATTAATTAATTTTGATAATGCTCGAAGCTCTTCAATACCAGAACCAATTGTTTCTGAAACCTCTGCTATTAGTTCGGGTTTTTCAACTGCCATTTGCGATTGTATTTTTGCAAGTGTCATTATTTGCCCAATGTTGTCGTGCAGTTCCCAACTAATGTTGCGTAAGGTTTGTTCCCTTATTTCTATTTGTGATTCTACAAGTTCATTATCGAAAGCTTTTTTAGCATCTGCCTGTTCTTGTAGTAGTCTATTCTTTCTGCGGGCAAAAACGCTAAACAACACGATAACGATAATAACCAGCGTTACCGGAATGGCTATAGCTACTATTAGTATTATTTCTTTTTCATCCATAAAAAACCAGCTAGAAAGAACAAATACATTATAATAATAAGTGAAAATTGAATTATAAGTAAAACATTAAAAAATTCAAAATTCTCAATAAACCACCAACTTCTCAATATTTTTATAGGAATATATCCAATATAAAATAGAAATAGCCCTACACTAACCCAAAATAATAGATCGTTTTTTATAACAAAAACAAGCGAAGACTGTAAAATATTTATATAATAAAGAAGAATACAAAAAACCAATATTCCCGCTCCAGCAATATATGCAGCAACAAAATAATCATCAAGAATGTGAGTAAAAACTAAATCACTTAAATAAAATAACCAAAATACACCAATACCAATCTTTATATATATTTTAAATTTCACATTATCTATCATTTTCATAAAAATGTAAAAGAAAAATGTAAAATGTATTAAATAATAAATATTGTGAAAAACGTAAATAATATCAATCAACTGATCCCTAAAGCAAAGAACCCCATATTCCGTTGCTATGGTGGAAAAAAAAATAAAAGGCAAATACTTTAAGGGTGTATTCTTATATAATGGAAACCTTATAATTGAAATTACAAATACAATGACATATAAAGTCAAGAAAGTGTTTCTAAGAAAAATTGATGTTGCTTCCAAAAATAATTAGTCTTTAATTGTCTACACTAAATGGGTTGGTTCCAGGAGGTGGAATAGCTGTCCCATCATTCAAAATTAAACTTGTAGAGCCTCCTACCGCTGCACTATTAGCTATAAAAAACCCAGCTTCATTTACTTGACCTTCAGGTTCACTTTGTCCTTTATCATTACTATCACGTCTTTTATTTACTGGTACGGCGATATATTTACCATCAATTTCTTCAACTGAAAAACCTACATTTTCTCCATCAAAATCTGCTGTGGGTATAATAAAAAACGTGTTTCTTCTAGGATATTTTACAGCATCGCCATTTGGAAATTTGTCGCTGTTTGGATAATTTGTAAGGTAAAAACGTAATGTATTTATATCTACTTCGGCTTGTTTAGCTTCGTGCTCTATAAAGGCTATGTATTGTTTAATTGTTTTTAAATCGTACTCTACATAGCGTGTGGGTGTAAATTTTTCTTTAGATGGCACAATGCTATCTTCATATTCTTGGATAATTGGCACTCGTCTTTGGGAGTAGTTATTATACATTTCTTGAGCGCGTTCTACTGAAATTATATTTCCTTTTGGCGGACCTTCATAAGGGGGCTCATTATGGTTTACTGAATCTACGCAACTAACTATCATTACTGTTGCAAAAAATAATAATAAGAAACGATTGGTGGTTTTAGATTTCATAATTTAATAGTTTTTAGGGTTGTGGTATAAATGTAAGTACAAATACAAGAATATAAAAGCCTGCATTTGTATGTAAAAACTAAAGACACGCTTTAACGAATGATAATTAAATAGTTAGATGTAAATTCGTCTAAAAACATAGGCAAAACACTTGAAAATTGGGGGATTTACCCCCTTCTCCTCCTCGACTCCGCTCGGAGACCGGGATTTGTGATTTAGTGTCCGAGCGGAGCCGAGGATATGGTGTCTGAGGAAACACCAAATCACTCGTCTTTGGTTCGTATTTCGTTTAATTCATTATTTTTTTGATAGGCGTATTCGTAGCCGTGTTCCCACCATTGTGTCATTGCAACCTTATCAAAAATTAGCGAATTAGTAGTAAGTACCGTTGGTGTGTAATACAAATTGATGATTACATTATTGTTTGTGGCCACAAACTTACCGATGCGAATATTCTGCTTTTCAATACGATCTGCCATATACGTATGCATATTGGTAAGCAGTGAAAATACATTTCTAGAAGGCAAACGGTTATAGTAGGTTACTTTGGTTTCTAGAACAATTACATCAATGGTTGTAGCACCCCTGTTTATGGCTTCTTCTATAGGTACCATACTACCAAAACCGCCATCGGCATATTCGCTGCCCTCTTTTTTTACGAGACTCATAAAAGGGGTGTAATTTGAAGAAATCCAGATCCAATCTAGATAATCTTCGTATTCAAAATCATTGACAGATTTGTATTCTACCTGATTCAATGAAAGGTTAGAAACCGTTACTACAACTTCTTTTTCGGAAGCTTTTAGCGTGTTGAATTCAACTTCAGTTAAAGTGTTTTTTATTAGTTTTCGTAGGTTCAAACTTTCGCCAAAGGTTTTTTTGCCTTTTATAAAATTTCGTAAAACTGTGTAATGGTCTATTGCTATTTGCTTAGCTCCAAATTTATCTTCCTTAATAATAAACGGACAGCTACTAAAAATACTCTTTTGATTTACGGACGTGAAGACTTCTTTAATTTTTTCAACTTTATTCAATGCCAAATGTGAAATAAGTAAACTACCAGTTGAAGTACCCACAAAAAGGTCGTAATTGTGATGCAATTCATCCATTAGATATTGCGCCACGCCTCCTGCAAATGCACCTTTACTCCCTCCTCCCGAAATTACCAACGCTCTCATTCTTTTGTAATTGAGTTTATATAATTTACCGCTTTTTCTGAAACTTGCCTACCCAAAACCCTAACTTGCTCGTGGTAGTTTTTATTCTGAATTACTTCATTTAAAAGTTCTTTTGAAGATTTTGCAAAACGCCAAGTAGGATGCACACAAGCTTCCGCTAAGTTTTTTAATGTTTCCAAGTCCCAAACTCGAAGATCATTTACATTTTTAAAAGCTTTTTTGCGAATTTCAAAACTATAATCTGTTGAAGTATAGCTTTTCAATTCGCTTAAATAATTCTCCTTTTCAGAGTTTTCATACCCTTCAGTTACTAATGCCAAAAGAAGCCATACTTGCCGAATATTCTTATTCTGAAAACCTTCAACTCCCTTTAATTTGTTGAGATATTCAACTCGTTTTTCGGGAAATGGCAACCATAATTTATATATCGCTATTTCTTTTGTTAAATATGAATCGTCATCAAGAAGACTTTCAAACTCTTTTTGAAGTTCCTTGGGAACCGTTGGCATTGTTACCGCAACTACTTGGCGAACAATAAGATTATTACTTTCAAGAGCTGTTTTATAAAGCGGAAGTGTTTCAGCAATTGGTTCACCTTCTAACTGATAAACTGCTTCCTGACCAACAAAATCATTCGGAAAAGTTAGTGCGATTTTTAGCTGAGCCATTTTATCTTTTAATGGAACTGCCCGAAGCGCTGCAACTTCAAAATATTTATTTATAAAAGCCGATTTTCGTAGGGATTGATACACTTCTTCACTTTGAAAAGCTGTTTGTTTAAGCCAATTTTCTTCAAATTCTGAAATATCTACTGCTGTAACGGCTTGCACTTCCTTTAAAAAATCTGCATTTGAAACATTTTTGAATTTATATTTTTCCAAATAATTTTTGATGGCAGTTTTAAAAGCCTCATCCCCTATTTTCTCTCGCAAAATATGAAGCACCCACGCTCCTTTTTGATAAAAAGTAAGCGAACTTGCTTTTGGATTAAGCAACGATTCGCCTTTACCTTCGTCGCTCATTGCCTTCAATTGTTCTGCGGTTTGGTAGAGTTGCCAGTAATAATAATCGTCACCAAAAATTTCTTTTTCTGCCAGCAAGGCGTAATAGGTTGCGAAACCTTCCTGTAGCCAATGGTCTTCGCCAGTTTTTTCGGTAACCATATCGCCAAACCATTGGTGGGCAAGTTCGTGGGCGTTTACGTTTATATAGTTTTTATCGTTAAACCCAATAGAATCAACCATAAACGCTTCAGAAAAAAAGGTTGCTGTTGTGTTTTCCATCCCAGCATATAAAAAATCGCGAACGGGAACTTGTTTGTAGTTTTGCCACGGATAAGCCACCCCGATTTCTTCTTCTAAAAAATCGAAAATCTGTTTACTGTAACGGTATGTTGGTTCTACTTTCATTGAATCTGAAGGTTTGTAATACAACTCTATAGGAATTCCAGAATTTGAAACGAGGTCTTTTTTGTTGAAATCTCCAATTGCGAAGGCTACGAGATAGCTGGACATGGGTTCTTTCATATCATAAAACCAAGTATTATTTTCATCTAATTTATTAAAGAATTTTAATTTTCCATTTCCAATAACCGTTTTATCGCTCCGGGCAGAAAACATTAAGTCAAACTCAATTTTATCATTTACATCATCAATGCTAGGCAACCAATGTGATGTATATTTTCCTTGGCCTTGTGTCCAAATTTGGTCAGAAAAGAAATACACGGTTTGCTTTGGATAAACTTCATACGAAATACCTACCGAATATTTTTTTCCTTTTTCAAAATTTGATATTAGCCAAATTTTCTTATCTGTACTGGAAATTTTAATGCCATTTTCTTTATCAAGAAATATTTTAAAATTTACAGCGTTGAGGAAGATTGAATCTGTGTTTTTTAATATCTTAAAATCAATAAATAAGCCGCCTTCAATCTTTTTTTCTTCAAAATCTGGCACAATAGTTCCTGAAATATTTAAAAAATCCACAACATCCATCTGCTGTGAAAATACCGTAAAACCTAAAAAAAGAAACGCAGTAAGGAATTTATTCATTTTTATGGAGGGCAATTTTCATGAGTTAGCAAATTACAAAATTTCAACCAATGCTTCCCGCTTGTAACCAATTTTGTATTTTCGTTCTATGAATGCCAATTTCCTCCAAACTCCAATAGATTACTTAAAAGGTGTCGGTCCAAACAGGGCGGATTTGCTCAAAAAAGAGCTTGGTATACATACTTTCCAAGATTTATTGAATCTTTTTCCGAATAGATATTTAGACAGAACACAGTATTATAAAATTGCACAATTACAGCAAACCAATGCCGAAGTTCAGATTATAGGGAAAATAACCCACATTAAAACCGTCGAGCAAAAACGCGGAAAAAGACTCGTCGCTACTTTTATTGACGAAACCGGGAGCATTGAACTGGTTTGGTTTCGTGGTCAAAAGTGGATTCGAGAGAATTTAAAGTTGAATGTTCCGTATGTAATCTTCGGAAAAACAAATTACTTTAACGGAAGTTTTTCCATGCCACATCCAGAAATGGAATTGCAAGATACGCATGGAAAAAGCATCCGTTCTGCCATGCAAGCGGTGTATCCTTCTACCGAAAAATTAGGGAATAGTGGTATCACAAATCGAGTTATAAATGGACTGATGCAACAGCTGTTTTTGGAGAGCAAAAATGACTTTGCTGAGACCCTCTCAAAACCACTTTTGGAGGAGCTAAAATTAGCATCAAAAAAGGAGGCTATTTTCAATATACATTTTCCAAAAAGTCAGGCACATTTGGCACGTGCAACCTACCGATTAAAGTTTGAAGAATTGTTCTACATTCAACTGCAATTAATCCGTAAAAACTTAGTTCATAAATCAAAAATTAAAGGGCATCCTTTTGATAAAATTGGGCACAACTTTAATACCTTTTTTTCAGAACATTTACCCTTTGAATTGACCGAAGCACAGAAGCGGGTAATCAAAGAAATACGCAACGATTTAGGGAGTAATGCCCAGATGAATCGACTTTTGCAAGGCGATGTAGGTTCGGGAAAGACCATAGTAGCGCTAATGGCAATGTTAATAGCACTTGACAATGGTTTTCAAGCCTGCTTAATGGCTCCTACTGAAATTTTGTCAGTCCAGCACTATAGCGGTTTAATAGAATTATGTAAAGAACTGGACACCAGTATTGAAATGCTTACAGGTTCAACTAAAACTTCAAAAAGAAGAGCAATTCATGAAAAGCTTGAAAATGGCGAATTAGACATTCTAATTGGCACGCATGCGCTGCTTGAAGATAAGGTAAAATTCAAGAATCTAGGGCTTGCAATTGTGGATGAGCAACACCGTTTTGGAGTGGAACAACGCAGTAAATTATGGCACAAAGGAAGCCCACCTCAATCCTCCCTGAGGGAGGAAGCAGCTAGTGTACTTAAAAAATATATGACCGCTAGGCCATCTGCTTACAAATTACTGAAAGAGCTTCAGCTAGAAAACAAAAAGCAACCGACTCAGTCCGAAATAATTTTATGGGAATGTTTAAGAAGCAAAAAACTTGGTTATAAATTTAGAAGACAACATATTATAGATGAGTTTATTGTCGATTTTGTCTGTCTTGAAAAAAAGCTGGTAATTGAAGTAGATGGAGGATATCACAACCACCCGGAACAAAAAGAAGCTGATGAACTAAGAACTCAGATATTAAAAGAACTCAAGTTTAGAGTACTACGGTTCACAAATGAAGAAATAATAGGGAGTATCGATGCCTCATTAAAAAAAATTGAAACTATTTTAAAAAGCCTCCCCTCAGGGGAGGTTGGTGGGGCTATCCCCCCCCACATCCTCGTAATGACCGCCACCCCCATCCCCCGCACCCTTGCCATGAGTGTTTATGGCGACCTAGATATTAGTATAATTGACGAACTTCCGCCAGGCAGAAAAGATATTAAAACCGTACACCGCTTTGATGCAAATAGACTGAAGGTTTTTAGGTTTATTAGAGACGAAATTAGCAGGGGTCGGCAGGTGTATATTGTGTACCCTTTAATACAGGAAAGTGAGACCATGGATTACAAAGATTTGATGGATGGCTATGAAAGTATTGTTCGCGAATTCCCCATGCCGAAATATCAAATTTCAATTGTTCACGGACAGATGAAACCTGCAGATAAGGAGTATGAAATGAATCGTTTTATAAAAGGAGAAACACAAATTATGGTCGCCACTACGGTTATTGAAGTTGGCGTAAATGTTCCAAACGCCAGTGTAATGATTATTGAAAGCGCAGAGCGTTTCGGATTATCACAGTTGCACCAATTGCGCGGTCGTGTGGGTCGTGGCGCAGAACAGAGCTATTGTATTTTAATGACCAGCCACAAACTCTCTGCCGATGCAAAAACCCGTTTACAAACAATGGTACAAACGAGTGACGGTTTTGAAATTGCTGAAGTTGACCTAAAACTCCGCGGCCCCGGGGATATGATGGGCACTCAACAAAGCGGCGTACTAAACCTTCGCATTGCAGATATAATAAAGGATAGTGAGATATTAAAAATTGCCCGAAGTTATGCAATGCAAACCCTAAAGGCAGACCCCAACCTTGCTTCCGAAGAAAATATTCCTATAAAAAAAACATATGCACAGCTTGTGAAGTACCGTAATATCTGGAATTATATTTCGTAGCATATTTTTTTTACAATTCAATCAAAACTAATACTTTCACAAAAAAATAAAATGAAATCCTTTCCACGTTTAATTATTTGCTTTTTCCTATTATCAAGTTTAATAAGTAAGGCCCAAGTTTTTAATCCGTATTACAACGGAATTGTTGAAGATGTTTCATCCACAAATATTTTGACCGACCTAACAACCTTGGTTGATTTCGGCGTAAAGGAAGCAGGAACCAATGCTATTGAAAACGCAAAAAACTGGATAATTGCACGCTACCAAACTTTGGGTTATAGCAATATTGAAACACAAGATTTTACAGTTTTTAGGCAAACAACTTCCAACATCATCATTACCAAAACCGGAAGTGTTTATACCGAATACCTTTTTAATAATAGACGGTCATTACGACACCATAAATGGTCCTGGCGCCAACGATAACGGCAGTGGAACGGTACTAATACTGGAGCTTGCGCGATTACTGAAAGATGTAGATACGGAATACTCCATTAAATTTATACATTTTAGCGGCGAGGAAGAAGGATTGTTGGGTAGCGAATATTATGTAGCTAACACGGTAATACCTGAAAATCTAGACATTAAATTGGTTTTGAACATAGACGAAGTGGGTGGTGTTGCTGGAGTGAACAACAACACCATTGTTTGCGAACGCGACGAAGGTTCGCCAAACTCAAACAATGCAGCTTCTGCGCAGGCAACGCAGGAAATGGCGAATTGTTTTGGGTTCTATTCAAATTTGCAGACAACAATTTCATACGCCTACGCTTCAGATTATATGCCTTTTGAAAACAATGGCGAAATTATTACTGGTTTGTATGAAGCAAACGAATCGCCCTACCCGCACGGCCCAATCGATGTTATAGAAAACATGGATCCCGATTATGTTTTTGAAGTAGCTAAAGGCACTATGGGCTCGGCATTACATTTTGCTGTGGCGCGCGAGCCATTGGGTGTTGAGGAAAACAATTTTACAAAAAACCTTACGCTCTACCCCAATCCTTCTCATGGAGTATTGAATGTTCGTTTAAACACGCCACTTTCTGAACCTGTAGCAATGACCGTTTTTGATGTTTTAGGTAAAAAAGTTTATAGCACTACTTTAAATAATGAAAATAGTGCCGTAGCTATAAAATTTTTAGAAAACGGTTTCTATTTGGCTGTTTTTCAAAGTAAAAATAACACTTTTGAGAAACGATTCATTTTAAACAAGTAAAAAAACAGCAACAAACTTTACCGAAGGTACGCCAAATAATCTCTAAAGACAGCCCCTAACCTTGCTTACGAATAAAATATTTCTATTAAAAAACATATGCACGATTTGTGAAGTATCGGAATATTTGGAATTAAATTTCGTAATTATTAGTTTCAATACCTCTAGATACTGTTTGAAAAGACACAACTTAAACTCGTATATTGCAAGCTGCAAGATTTTTATTGCTGTATTCCTCCTCAGTAACAAATAAATCATATATATTTAAAAAACTAAACAAACTTAAACATCATGAAAAAAGCACTACTCTATTTTCTTTTTATTATTGGTTCTGTTGGAACTATGAACTCTCAAACAGTTGTTATCTTTTCCACAACACTAGGCGATTTTGATGTGGAACTTTACGATACAGAATCCCCTATTACAGCTGGTAATTTTTTAAGCTTGGTACAGCAAGAATTTTATGACGGTATTATTTTTCATCGTGTAATTTCAAATTTTGTTGTTCAAGGTGGCGATCCTACCGGAACTGGAAGCGGCGGCCCTGGTTACACTATTCCAGATGAATTTATTCCTGGCCTATCTAATGTAAAAAAAACACTGTCTATGGCAAATACAGGACAACCAAATTCTGGAGGTAGTCAGTTTTTTATAAACCTTAAAGACAATATTTTTTTAGATTTTGACAAACCACCCCTTACTTCTGCACATCCCGTATTTGGTGAAGTAATATCTGGTTGGGACGTTGTTGAAATAATTGAAAATGTTCCTGTTGGGGCAAACGACAGACCTATTACGCCTATAGTAATGAACACGGTGCGGGTTAAATCGCTCGGCACAAACAATTTTGATGCTAACCAATCTTCATACACCATTTATCCAAACCCAGTAACAAACCAAAGTGTTATTGAAATAAATAGCAAAACAACAGCTATGACGCAGTTTTCTATACTGAATATTAATGGCTCAATACTAGCTACCCAAAAATTGCAAGTAAATGAAGGTGTAAACAAAATTAATTTATCAGACTTTCAAATTGATAAACTTGCTGTTGGTATGTACTTTATGACAATAACAAATAACGATGTTGTTACTCAGAAACGTTTTCTTGTTTCTGAATAATTAGCCTAAAAATCTCTCTTATTTATATATTATTTTCTAAACACAAAAAATTAAAGCTTGTTACAAGGTGTTGCTTACACATTAAACAAGCTTTAATTTTATTACAATGTACATAATACTTCAATGCCCCAGAAGTAAACGCATTTTAGCTACAATGCTTTTTCATAAATAGTTAATTGCTGAAATTAGATAATTTGAGCTGTAAATTATTGATTTTAGTACTTTGTGATATGGTATGGATTATTTTCTTTTTTTTATGATTAGAACTTCATCGTCTGAAAATTCCATCCATGCCAAATCGTAGATGTAATGAAACATTTTATTATGTGAATTGATTTGGAAGTGCGTATGATATTTGAACCGAAATCTTTTTTGTTCTAATACGTTTCGATACACTTTTATTTGAGATTTATTTTTACCCAACAATTCTAAAAGTATGGAGTAGTTGCGTTTTAAATATCCATTTATTTCTACGGCAGCTTGTTTAGAAGCGTAACGCAGTTGTTTATGATAATAGTTTTTACAATCAACAGAGCAAAAAATCTTATCACTTCTACCCTTTATAGGTTTTTTACATATTTTGCATATATTTTGCATCCCAATGCCTTTCTATCAACAAATGTACGATATTCGTTCCTAACGGTTATATACGTTTACTATCTAGTTAGCACTTTTAAAAAGGAATTTATTTTATTAATTTTGAAATAATTCCTTAGAAAAGCTTTTATGAAAACTGATAGAAAAAATTGTATTATTCTATATAAACCTCCTGTAAAAGCAGGCCGAGTAAAGATAAAAATTCCATATTTATTAAAAAAAGAGCGGGAAGCCTTTAAAAAACTGAATGGCACTTTTTATCATTTCAATCAAAAACTATGGAGTATTGTAAATACTTCTGAAAGCATAGCAAAAGTGAAGCAACTTTTTGGGGATAACTTGGTGGTTGAGGATGAAACTACACCCGCAAAAATACCGCGTTTTGAATTATCGGAAAAGGTAAAGGTTGAACTGGGTCGCAATCATCAAAAAATGGTTTTAAAAGGCTTTAGCACTGCTACTATCCGAAATTATGAGCACTCGCTGTCACAGTTTTTTAACTATTTTGAAACAGCAGATCTAAAGGCTATTACCAAAGAGCAAATTGAAGGGTTTATTTATCATCTTATTAGTAAATACAAAATAAGCGACCAAAAGCAGAACCTTATCATAAACGCTATAAAGTGCTATTATGAGCATACTTTGGGAATGCCACGAGAATATTACAACATAACGCGACCCAAAAAAAGCAAAGATCTTCCCAATGTATTAAGTATGGAAGAAGTTAGACAAATTATAAATCAACCAAAAAACATAAAACACCGAGCTATACTTCACATTATATATGGTGGCGGCCTGCGCGTAGGTGAAGTAATACGGCTACGCGTAAAGGATATACGAAGCGATGACGGCTATATATTTATTAAAGACAGTAAAGGCAAACGGGATCGCCATACGGTATTAAGCCCATTGCTTTTGCGTTTATTGCGCGACTACTATAAGCAGCACAAGCCTAGCTATTGGCTATTTGAAGGCCAGGACGGTGGCCAATATAGTACTAAAAGTATCCAGAGCATATACCGGAGCGCAGTAAAAATTACTAATAGCAATCCGTGGAGTACGCCACACACATTGCGCCACAGTTTTGCAACCCATTTAATGGAACGTGGGGTAAACATACGTTATATACAGAGCGCGCTAGGCCACGCTAGTATCAAAACCACAGAAATATACACCCGTGTTGTGGGCATTAACAACAAAACCTTAAGAAGTCCTTTGGATACTTTGTATGAAACGCTTACATTTGAAGAGAGCAAACTAAAATGACCTGTCGCACATGTGCGATATATACGCAATAGGCATGTCGTTTATACACATGTTGTAGTGCATTAACAAACCAACCAAAATCGAAAAAAATATGAAATTTAAAACTACCATTTATGTAATTGGAATTATGACAATCGTTTCAAGTTGCGGGATTCCACAAGCAGATTATGATAAAGTAATTGCGGAAAATATAGACTTGAAAACAAATATTAAAAAAGTTACATCTGAATTAGATGAATGTCAAAATGGAGCAAAAAAAACTGTTGCAAAAGTTCTAAAAGCATACTCTGAAAAAGATTATGTTGTAGCAAAAGAAAACATTAATAAACTTTCTGAAAAACATCCAGAATCACCAAAAAATGCTGAATTCAAAAAATTATTAGAGACAATTAAAAAAGACGAATTAGCCATAAAGAAAGTGAGAGAAGCAGAAGAAAAAGAGCGTATCAAATTAGCAAATATTAATAACACAGGAATGTGGAGAGTTGGACGTTACGTAGATGAATTTGGAGAACCGACAAAGGAAGGTTACATAACAAATTCCTCACATATAAAAGGAGTTTTTAGTAATACTGCAACTCAAGATTCAAAACTAAATGTAGATTTTTTAATCAACAGTTCATCAAAAATATCTATTCAACTTTATGAATATGCAAAAAATAATCCTGTAAAAGCATACTCATCCGAAAGTTATAGAGTTTTAGTTCAGGATAAAGATGGAGAAAGATTAAAATTAAGAGCAGTAAATTATTCCGACAGACTTGGATTAAATAGTTCAAATTCAAGAAAATTACATAAAGCCTTATTAAAAGGTGGCAGTATCAAATTCAAAATTTACGAGATTGATACACCAACAACTGAATATGAATTTACTATTACCAATGCAGATTGGTATGACAACGCACATAAAAAACTTGGAAAATAATAGTGCACTACAATAAAGAATATAAGTCATTGTTCAGCAAGTGGTTAACTCAAAATTTAATACTTTTAAATCCACAAGTACGCATATTTAAAAACGTTGTAGGTCATTAAAAAAATGAATAAATTGATAAAAAAAGAAGCAATAGAAAAAATAAAAACCGAACTTTCCAATATTGACAGAAAAGGAAAGAAAACTCGGAAAGGACGCTTTCTTGTTTCTGCTTTGAGTAGTATTCCTTGGGTTGGAGGAGTGATTGCTGCAAGTTCTGCATTGCACGGAGAAAAAGAACAAGGTAAAATAAATGAATTACAGAAAATTTGGTTAGAAGAGCATCAAAAGAAAATAGCAGACTTATATTATACTATTTATCAAATTCACGAAAAATTAGATTTAGCAGGTGAAAATGTTCACGAAAGAATGGAAAGTGAAGAATATTTAGCACTTGTTCGAAAAGGATTTAAAGAATGGGATAACGCAGAGACTTTTGAAAAGAAAGAATATATCCGAAATTTACTAACAAATTCCTGTGCTTCGGACTTAACAACGGATGATTTAATCCAATTATTTATAGAATGGATAAGAACATATCACGAAACTCATTTTTTAGTCATTAAAGAAATTTATAAAAATCAAGGAATAACAAGAGGGCAAATTTGGGAAACTTTAAATGGAACTCTACCAGAAGAAAACTCATTGGAGGCAGACTTATACAAGTTGCTTATTAGAGATTTGAGTACAGGCGGAATAATAAGACAGCATAGGGAAACAGATTATTATGGGAATTTTATAAAAAGCCCAAGAAAAAGTTTAAAATCAGGAACCTTAACTTCTGCATTTGATAATGAAAAACAATATGAATTGACTGAATTAGGTAAAAAGTTTGTCCATTACACAATGGAAGAAATTGTCACAAAAATAGGAACGGAATAAATAAAAACGCACTACAACAATGGCTATAGTTAATACGGGTTTTAGTGCTTAACCCAAAGAGAAGTTCCTTGAATTAAGTCCGCAAAATTTTCAATTTTGCGTGTCTATTAAATAAAGAAAAAATTAAAAATTTGGCTAAGTGCAAGACCGAAAGTTCAGTCCTTCGAAACCCCGTACTAACCATAGCCGAGACGTTAGGTAGAATAACCACAAGGGCACGCAAACGAAACATTAAATTTTTTAGGCTGTAGACCTGCTGAATAGCAGTTGATAATCATAAATCAAGTGCTAGCACATTCTTCTTTTTTGTTCATAAAA
>Ga0256845_1000842_pt1 | contig 26538 bp, 24 predicted proteins | sample RiftiametaG_FD_189101 | JGI IMG/M metagenome (GOLD analysis project Ga0256845, IMG submission 189101) | Tube worm associated microbial communities from hydrothermal vent at the East Pacific Rise, Pacific Ocean - Riftia | ecosystem: Host-associated > Annelida > Integument > Unclassified ... | reverse complement strand
TCGGGGCTGCTCGCCTGTTTAGGTTGATAGGATCACATCAGGCGAGCTGAGTGGGATCAGATCAGGCGAGCTGAGGGTGGATCACATGTGCCGAGCTGGCGTGGATCACATAGGCCGGTCTGTGACAACTGGCTCCACAGCGCATTGCCATTGACTCCACTGGTGTTTTGATGATGTTGCGTGTCACCCTGGTAGACTCACACCCCCGATTTCTGTACTTTCAGGGGAGCATCTGGCGGCGTGGAGGGCCGCTATAAATTCGAGGCCTGCCTCTGGGGAGACCGTGACCACCAGGCGTCGCCCAGGAGGGGTGAGCCGAGTCGCGTGCAGCCTGCCGAAGATTGAACGAACGAGCACCACGATGCTCACAAAATGGGAGAACAGGTCGTCGGTCGTATTGTTGATCGCCGTCTCGAAGCGGGGATCGTTGTTGCTCGAGATCGGACGAGTGTCGATCATGACGCCCCAGCCCGTGGTGTGCGAGCCGCACTGGGTGAGCGCGTGGTGTGCGGGCCCGACCTCCTCCGCGGGCATCGGAGCGCCGAGCCTCCGCTCCGCCAGCAGCACGCGGCGCTCTACATTCTGGAACACTCGCATGTGGTCTGTGTGCTCGAGGAACTGGAACCCGTCGAGTGTCGGATGGGCTTCGGCCACGCGCCCATCATGCAGAGAAGGAAGGGTCCCGAACAGGGCATTTTGGTCTTTAGATCAAGATTTCGGCGTCAGTTGAAGTGGTGATTTGGGACCTTTTGGATCGCTGGGCGAGAGCGCTCCGCGCTGTCTTCACATTGCGCTCGGAGCGGAGCGTGACATCGCGCTTCGAGCAGAATGTCTGTGTTCAAAAGACCCAACCCGACGACAGGTTCATTGCCGAGGCTGCCGGTTTCGCTGCCCGAGCGCTCGCTTCTCAGGTGGGCAGGTCGGCGAAATCGTGCTTCGAGTCGTTCGAAAGTCCCAACCGCAAGAACTCGACTTGATGTTCCGAGTCTGGTCGAGGTCGTCCTCAGAGCGCCGTCTCCCAGTACTCGAGCGCCGATGTGTACGAATCGATGAAGCGCTTGAATTTCCCGGTCGCATCTTGACGATCGAGCATGCTCGTCAGACTCAACGTTTCTCCACCGCCGCCGTGCTGATTCACGCCTTGGCGGGGCGTCATGTCGAAATGGAGTGTCGCGCCGTAGTTGGCCGCGAGCGATGCGGCGAAAGCCCTCACGACAGGCTCGCACACCCTGCAAGGGCAGTTGTAGCCGGCGACGTAAACGTCGATCCTTGGGTCGAAGCGCTCGGAGACGGTACACAGCTTCTCCGCGAGGATCCGGAGCAGATGCTGCTCCGCATGGAACCCATCATCAGAGGGGATGTAGACGACGACCGCAGTCGTCTTGTCCGCGGCTACGCCGTATGAATTCGCCGTCGAAAATTTCCTCCGCGCATCGACCCCCATCTGTGCGCCCACCTTGTCGCCAGTCAGCTTGTGTGCGTCGACATTGCTGTTACACGAAAAGAAGGTCTGGCCGCCGAAACTCAGCCCTTGAACCTCGGTATGCACATTGCAGTCGCCTTTGAGCGCCGTGGCATCAGCGCGCAGCGCGGCTAGTGGGCCGAGAGCCCTCTGCATCGCGTGACCCGAGCAACAAGGGGAACGGGCCGGAAGTGCCGCTCCCCAGCTCCTCGGCCTCATTGGCCACTGCACCTTCGAACCTGAGAAGCTGGACCTCGAGTTCGCTGGAGTACACGCCATCTGCACGTGCAGCTGCCCCGCCGGCCCCGACCAAATCTCCTCAGCAGCCCGCCGCCCCATCCGAATCGCCTCTGCCTCCAATTCCCGGTTTTGCACGATCGCCACCCCGCTCCCGTACGGATTCTCCACCCGGCCGCTGCGCTGTTGCACCACATGCGCCAGCTCATGTCCGAGCAGCTCGATCCCCCGCTTCGTCCCTGGATCGTACAACCCAGCCTCGAAGTTCAGCGTCTCGCTCAGCGTGAACGCCCTCGCCCCGATCGCAGACGCAGCCGGCCCTTCCACCACGCGCACCCCGGAGAAGTCCGTCCCAAACAGCCCCTCCATCCGCTCCCGGATCCCCCTCTCCAGCGGGACCCCTTGCCCGATGAGCCGCATCCAGCCACCGGGCACGGGCGAGGTCACCAGCCCTGCAGTGGTCTCGCGCCGCCGCTGCACGACCCCGTGGAGCACCCCAGCCTTGGGCTGACCCATCCCCGGTAGGAGCTCTGGCCGCGGTGCTCCGGCCAACCCCGGCCGCGAGACACCTTTAGTCTGGACAGCCCGCCCCCGCAGCCCCGAGGGTAGCCAATCCGGCCGGGGCGCCTTCTCGGCCCAGAAGCTCCCTCCCTTGGCCTGCGCGGTCGCGCTCACCGTTGCTCGAAGGGGCGAGCTCGCGCCCATCAACTCCGGTCGTGGCGCCTTCCGTCCCCAAAGGCTCGCCCCTTTGCTTTGAGTCCCCCCAGGGGCGCGAGCCTGCTCGACGTCGAAGAAGCCTTGGAGCACCAGGCCGCGTATGGGTCCGTTCGTTATCGTTGCCATCGTAGAAGTTCGGCCCGGCCATTGGGACGCAGTCAACTAGCCGTACTTGGCCCATTCCATCGTAGGCATGATAGCGCCGAAGACCAATTTTCGACTCGTACCGCGGACCCACCCGCTCACGGCCGGCTACAACACCACGATCGAGCTCGATGACGACGCGATCCTACGTGGTGTTCCCATTTGGCCCTTTTGGCCCGGACCGAAAGACCTGCGCGCGTCCGTGCAACAACCAGATTCCCCGGCCGACAACATGTCGTGACGCCACCCCGCCAGATCATCCCCGGCCAGACCCTGTTCGTGACCTGCCGCGCCGTTGGTCGCAGTTTCCGCTTCGTGCCCACCCCCAAGGTCGTGGAAACGCTGCGTTTTTGCTTCTTCTACACCGCCAGCAAGTTCAACGTCTCCATCCACGAGTTCGTTTGGATGAGCAACCACAGCCACGTCATGATGACCATGGCCGACGCCCGGCTGCCGGATTTCATGCAAGAGCTCAACTCCCTGTGCTCCCGGGCCCTCAACGCCCTTCGAGGCTGGAGCGGCTCGAACTTCGAGAAGGGCTACAACATCACGGTCGAACTCGATGACGACGCGATCCTACGTCACTGCGCCTACACCGTCGCCAACCCCTGTGCAGCCGACCTCGTCACACGGGCGCGCCACTGGAAAGGTCTGACCTCGGTCAGCCTCGAGTACGGGCAGGAAATCGTCGTCAAGCGGCCCCGATACGGACTTTGGACGCCCTCCCGTTCCCCCGGGAAGGTGCAGCGGAAGCGGAAAAAAGACGCCAATCGGGCCTCCTACGCCGGCCGCTCGCTCATTCCGACGCAGGTGGCGTTCAGCCTGACACGTCCACCCCTCGCACGAGTACAGATGTCCGACCGCGAGGTCCGTGCCGAGGTCCGCAGTCGCGTCGCAGAGCTCGAGGCCACCGCCGAGGCGGCCAGAGTGAAGGTGGGTCGACGTGTCCTGGGCATGCGTCGCGTGCGTGAGCAGCCTTGGTTTGGAATCCCGCAAAAGCGGGAGGACATGTTCGGGCCAAAGCCGAAGGCCTCGGGGCGCAACAAGTGGGCGAGGGTCGAGGCAGCACGGCGCTCGGTCGTGTTCAAGGCGGCCTACGTCGCGGCCAGGGACGCATGGATAGGGGGAGACCGCGAGGCTGTATTTCCCTTTGGGACCTGGCTGATGCTGCGGCGATTCGCGGTTCGTTGCGCCGCGTCCCCGCCTGTGTGAAAGGAGGAGTGCTCGAATGGACGTAGGCAGGCCCGGTAGCTTGCCCGCTGGTGCTGGTTTCACACGAGTGTGGGCTCCGGAGCCTGGCGAGAACCCGGACAAGACCTTCGAAAGGGTCTCAGGTTTGGGTCTCACTTCACCGGAAAAGCTTTCGGTCTGGGTCCGCCGACATTTGGTCTGGGTCTCCCATCACATGACTTTCGGTCTGGGTCCACGACATGACTTTCGGTCTGGGTCCACTGAGTGGGCGAGGGTCGAGGCAGCACGGCGCTCGGTCGTGTTCAAGGCGGCCTACGTCGCGGCCAGGGACGCATGGATAGGGGGAGACCGCGAGGCTGTATTTCCCTTTGGGACCTGGCTGATGCTGCGGCGATTCGCGGTTCGTTGCGCCGCGTCCCCGCCTGTGTGAAGGAGGGAGTGCTCGAGTGGACGTAGGCAGGCCCGGTGGCTTGCCCGCTGGTGCTGGTTTCACACGTGTGGGGGCTCCGGAGCCTGGCGAGAACCCGGACAAGACCTTCAAAAGGGTCTCAGGTCTGGGTCTCACTTCACCGGAAAAGACTTTCAGTCTGGGTCCGCCGACATTTGGTCTGGGTCTCCCATCACAAGACTTTCGGTCTGGGTCCACTCGGTCAGTCTGGGTCCACTCGGTCCACATGACTTTCGGTCTGGGTCCACTCGGTCCAACGGCCGCGCCCGGTTTAGGTGGCAACTATCCTGACAGAGGGGGGTAGTACTTCTCATAATGGACTCCCAATCCCTCGCCCTTGGGGTAGAGCAGCACCCCCACTCGCCCCCCCTTGTGCATCGACACGACCCCATCTCTATTCGTGGTTATGACGTGATTGTTACCCACATGCATCATAACCTTGTCGCCTGCCTTCGCGTACTTGGGGATCTGCGACATGAATGTTAGCTCGGCGTATCCACTTGTAAACACGACGTTGGTATTCACCTTGACATTCCTCCTTTTATACTTTTCTTCGGACACCGCCTCCGGGCTTGATATCGGGAAATACATCCGTTCGCCCGTTATGTTACTGTCATAAATTTCCGCCTCTAATGTGTTGATGTGGCGTTCCTCAAACTGCCGCGTTCTGACCTCCAACATCCCAGACTCTTGCCTGCCACCGCCCATCATGGCGTCTATCTCCATCTTTGTCGCCAACCTGGCGAATGATAAGGCGTTGCTGAGCTTATTTGAAATTTTTTTTGTGACGGCACGTATCATGAACTGTGCCGTGCGGGTGTCTGCGGAGTCGATGGCGCCGGGCGTGTGACCCCCTCGGGCGATTGCCTGGGCGTATGCGTCGGCGGCGGCATCGAGTCCTGGATCGCGGAGCATGTCTAATCCGTGGGGTCGGCCACTTAGTACCTTTCCGGAGCGTTGTTGCACTACGTGTGCCAGTTCGTGCGCCAGTAAGTAAAGGCCGTGTTCCGTATTGGGGGCGTAACGCCCAGGTGCGAAACGGATCACATCCTCCATCGAACATGCCTGCACACCTATCGATCGGAGGCCCGGACTCTCATGTATACGGACACCCGAAAAGTCTTGCTGGAAGTAGCGCTCCATGTAGTTCCTTATGTCCTTTCCGAGAAGCGTAGGGGTACCACGCGTTCGGATCGCCTCTAGCGGCACGCGGGACACGACGGCCCCCAGTGAGTGCCCCCCGTTTCTCGACATCTCCTCGCGGCCGTGCGTGGGTTCCCCCCCTGATTCCATCGCGAGAAACGATCGATAGGCCGAATTGACTGAGCGCCCCCTGTGCCCTGTGTGGTACGGCCGCTGGCCGTAGGACCATCCGGCCTGGTCCGACTCCCTATCCCTTGGGGCCCGTCGTTGCGGGCAATCTGGAAGGGTGGGGGGATGGGGAGATGATTGTGAATCGAAGTACCCCTGCATCACGGAACCCATGCTCCGCCTTGTACGTGTCATTCCCGTAATCCTCGGTTACTGCTACTGCTAACGGCTCGTGTCAAACTGCGTCGCATTTCATTGCCATCTTCGGTGAGTCGATGCGCGTGCAGGCCTCTCGCTGTCCCGCGCTACCCCCCAAACATCTCCGTCAACCCCTCATCGTCCAGCAACCGCCCCTGATCCACCACGAGATCCACCACCCCCGCCCCCTCCACCAGCACCTTCCAGTCCTCCCCCTCCGGGTTCGCAAACAACCCATACACCCCAATCGCCGGCTCCCCCGCCTCAACCTCGATCTCACCATAAGCAACCGCCCCCGGAAACACAACAAAAACCCCAAGCACAGAATCATCCGGCTTCGTCACCAGCGCCTCGATCGCCGCATACCGGTCCTCAAAAAAACTCACCGCATCCGTCCTGCGCACGACCACCTGCAACGGCCGTCCACCGTTGCTCTCCGCGTTCCCCCGCAGCGCAACCTCCAGAGTCACCGTCGGCGACACAGTCTCCTCCTTGGGCTTGCAGCCAACCCCGAGCGTGAGCACCGCGGCCCCCACCAACCCAACCTGCACCAGCGAACTCATCGACACCGCCTCCGCACCGCGAAAATCCCCCAAGGATCGCTGAGCAACCTGACCTCGACCTGACGCAGCTCACCACCGCGACCGATCATCACCGGCCACTGAACCGTGATGTTTCGAAGCGTCCGAGTTCCACGCCCACACCGAGTCCCGCGGGCCATCGCTACCTGAGACAGGGTCTGAGCGCGACCACCCAGGGCCGAACTCGTGCCCTGGTCGAGCAGACGATAAAACGCAAACTCACCGCTCTCGACGATCTTATAACGACCCTCCCGAAGGTCCTGCCCCACGTCGGCCTCGAGCTCCGGCGCGGTCATCGTCAGGCTAACGATCGCACTCCCCTGCTCCCACCACTCGATCGACATCGTCTGAGGCGCCGGCCGCTGGTTGAAACCGTAGACAGTATCCCCCCCAGCACCGAGCCCCGCCATCGAGGCGATACGCCCACCCACCGGCTCAGCCGGGAGCGGCTCAAAGCGCACCTCGACCTCGATCGGGACGCGCTCACCATCCTCGTTCCACAGGGTCTTGGTGATGCGGTCGAGGTCCCGCACCATCGGCAACATCGAGCCAGGCGAGCGCACCCCAGAGACCATCCTGAACTGCCCCTCGCTCATGGCCGGACGAATCAGGAGATCGAAGAGCTCCCAAAACTCCCCGGGGACCTCGCCCTGCGCTCGGATCGTCGACTCGAGGTCGACGATGCTCGCGTCGAAGGCGGCGTCTGGGTTGAAGGGATAGGCATCGAGCACCGGGGTGACGACGGGACGAACTTCCATCGACCAGGCCGTGGCGACCTTCTCCGTGATGTCGCGCCGGCCGTAGCGGTTCACGGCCTCGACCGGGGCGAGGAAGGGCTCGGCCCAATCGATGTCGAGCCCCTCGCCCGAGAGCCAATCGTGGACCTGGCCCTCATAGTCGATGGTGGTCCCTTCGGAGACCCCGAGGGCGAGCACGCCGAGGGTCGAGAGCCGACCGACCAAGTCGGGCGCCGTGGGGTCGCCAGACTCGCCAATGGCCACGCTGACCTCCTGCTGCAGCCCAGCCATCAACTCCTGGTAGGGCTCGAGCGCGGGCAAGGTCCCCGCGTCATCGACCAACACCGTGAGCAGGGGCTCGAACTCGACGAAGGCCTCGCGCATGGGCTTGAAGTACTCGCCGGGATCGTCCGCGGGCAGGGGGAGACGAGCGTTGTTCGATACCGTGGTCAGAAAGTCGGTGAACCACGAGCCCGGCTTGGCGAAGGGCTTGAGCGCAAAGGGCAGCGAGACCTCCGAGCCTGGGTCGAACTCGAAGCCCTCGTAATATGCCCGGAGCTGCTGGGCGTAGGTCACGGCGTAGAGATTGATCGCGGTGCGGATTTTGTCCTCGAGGAGCATTCGGTCGTTGTGGCTCAAGCGCAGGGGCTGACTCGCCGCTGGCCCCGGGGGAGCCGCGGCCGTGCTCTCGCTGGCGGCCGGGTCCCCGGGCTCCTCCCCGGGCTCCTCAGCGGGCTCCTCCGCCACAGGATCCGCGGACGCCTCCCCCGCCGGTTGTGGCGCGAACCCGACCCGGGCATCGCGGAGGTAGGTGTTCGCAAAGGCCAGCACCGGGGCGACGTCCGTCTCGAACGCGAGCTTGGTGTACTCACCGTCGAGTTTTTCGCGCGCCCGACCATTGTGGCCCTGGACCATGCCCTCTGCGGGCCAGCGCGAGCTCGACGCAAAGAACTCTGTCCCGCCAGCCGGGCGGCGGCGAGCGATGTCCTCGAGGGTCGCAGCGAGGAGCTCGTGGAGCTCGCTGCGAGCGATGACGGCGTCGAGAGCCTCGCTGCGCAGCAAGCTTCGGTCCCCGTTGACGATCTCGTAGGGCTCGCGGGCAGGGATCCGCGTCGAGCCCTCCAGGCGCTGGACGAGCTTGGCGAGACCCGAGCCTTCGACCCGTTCGGGACGGACATCGAGGCGCCCGATCGTCTCGCTGAGCTGGCCCAACTGCGCGTAGTTGGACCGGATCCAGGCGCTGTCTAGGGGCTGCGCCAGCAGCCTCTCGAGCCGGCGACCAAGGTCCTCGTCCTTTTGGAGGGTGCTGTAGAGCTGGTCAAGGACGTCGTACTCCGCCGAGGTCCGGATGGGGGGGCGCGTGGTCTGGAGGGTCTCGACGTCCTCAAAGCTGAGCGTCGCATCATAAGGCAGCAGGTACTTCCCGAGAGTCAGCAGGTAATTGGACCACGCCGTCGCGTCGTCGTGGATCCTGTCGGCCTCGGGAAGGAGCACCTCATCGGCATAGGGTTCCTCACTGGATTTGACGTACTCTTTGACCACGTCCTTGTGAATCCCGAGGGCGTCCGCCCAGAGCACGGTGTTGGCCAGAATGAGCTCGCCCAGTTCGTTGTCTTTGGACGCGTAGATGAGCGACGTGACGTAGAGCAGGTCGATGCGGCTCGTGAATTGCTCGAGCCTCGGCTCGAGATAGTGCTCGCGGATCGCGTACTCGAAGTGCCGGTCGATGTCCTCTTTGCTCGGCTGGAAGGTTCGCCCAAGCCACAGGTGCTCTGTCCGCTCCATCTCTTGCTGAGCCTCGACCGCCCGCATTTTGGCGTCCAGCTCAACCTTGCTGACCCTGATGTCGCAGTCTTGGATCTCGTCAAACTCCCGGACGGCCTCGTCGGCCTCGAGGACGGCGCTTCGATGCCACAAGGTCAGCGCCCCGATCAGGGCCGTGAGCGCCGCTGCGGTGGCGATGCTGCCCCGCAACCCACGGCGATGCTCGCTATCGACGCTGGCTTTGATCAACGAGCGATCGACGACAAAGGGGTCCCCGACATGGCTACTCGGGACCAACGCGCCGAGGTAGAGCCCCGACGGGTGGTGGGCCGGCCCTGGCTCGAGCTCGTCCGCGAACGCGGCGAGGACCGGCTCGAGCCCCGCGACCAGCTTGGGCATGGTCGCGTAGAACTCGACCATGCGATCGAACTCGGCCCCGGTCTTGCCGATCAACGCGCGGGTGAGCTGGGCCTCGAAGGCCGCGAGCAATTGCTCGACGTCGACACCGAGCGGCAGCGCCCCGTGCCCCGTCCCGAGGGTCGCGGCGAACTCCTCGTAGCCTTTGACCTCATCGAGGTGGCTCAAGTAGATGCGGACATCGAGGGCCTCGCGGCAGCGCGTCGGGAACAAGCTGATCTTGCCGCGGACGAGCTGAGCGAGCTCGCGCAGCTCGCCCGGAGAGGTCGTCAGCAGGGTCCGGGCGTCGAGCACAAACACGACCGTCGCGCTCGGGCCCATGCGGCGCCATAGGCCGCTGAGCGCACGCTTGGTCGAGCTTCCCAGATCACGGAGGATCGGCCCAGACAGCTCGTGGACGATGACGTCGGGCCCGAGGTAGAGCTGCAAGGTTGCGCTGCTCTCGGCCTGGGGCCGAAACTGGCGAGCCTGGCCGCGATAGTCGACGTGATGGCTGATCGCGTGGGTCTTGCCGACCCCGGCTTCGCCCATGACGACGACCGTCGGAAAGTGGCGGGCTTCGAGGGAGAGCGCGTCGTAAAAGGGCTTCCAGGCCGCCCGCAGCTGGCTCCCAGACGAGGGGCCAGTCGCTTCGGGGGCGCGGTTCTTGGCCCGGCGCCGACGCCACACGACGAGGCCGATGACCGCCGCCACCACGATGACCACGATGAGGACGATGAGCACGATGAGCACGATGACCAGGGGGCTCATCGCTCCTCGCTCCCCTGGCTCGCAGCCGACCGGGGCCAACCATGGTCGTGCATCAGCGCTTCGACGATGTCCTCGATCAGGTCGAGCGCTGGGTTGGTCGCCTCGGGTCCGTCGGCGAGCACCCGCTCGAGTTGTGCGAGCGGGTGCTCGAGCGCATGAGCGGCGTTGCTCTCGGACCCGAACAGCAGCGCGAGCTCATCGCGCAGCGCTGTGAGCTGTTCTTCCACGCTCACGGTGGCGCCTCCGTCTGAGCTCGAGCCTGAGAGTCGGCCTGGTCTTGGGTGACGCTGAGCGCACTCGACCCGCAGCTCTCCTCCCGAGACTCCCGCTGGCTGAAGCTACTCTCACTGGGATGGTTCGACGCGACGACCATCAGCACGGCCAAGACCACCGTGCTCACTAGCGCGAGAGTATAGTAGAGCCATATGGGCCATGGAGCATTGCGGGGCCGACGGCCCCTCGTGGACCCCTCACCTTCGTGCTCGTAGTCCAGGACCTCGATGCGCTCGGCCAAGCGCTGACGGTAGCGCTCGACCGTGTCGAGGTTGTTGGTGTTCTGGCCACGAAAGCCGTGCGTGAGGCAGTAGCAGTAGATCTCGAACAAGAGCGAGGGGGCCTTTCGATCGTCCAGCGCGTCGTCGATGTCTTCCCAAAAGTCTGCACCGCCGGTGTCCCGCCCGGTGTACTCCGTTTGGAGTAGCCTCCAGCTCGGGCGCAGAGAGCGGGGCAAGCCATTGAGGACCTGCTCGTCAAAGTGAATGACCAGAGCCTTGCGAATTCGCCGGGCGCTGGGCTGATCGGCGAGAGCCTTCCACAGCTGCTCGAGCTCGGCCCCGACCTTGCTCCGAAGTGAGTCGAGGGTCTCGCGGTCATGGGCCTCGACCGCCTCGACCAGCTGCCCAGGAGCTGGGCGCAGCTCAGGCTCCCGTGCGAGCGCGCCGATGTTGCGGAACTTGGTCTCGAACGCGGGGACCTCCGTGCGGCCCGGTCCCGACCGCAAGGGGCGGACCTTCGCCCGAGCTGCGACCGCGCGATCGATCGCGGTTGAAGTGGCGATGACCCTCACCCACAGCTCGTGACGCTTCATGTCGACCTCGCGCTGAGGGCCGGAGAGCCGCTCTTGTCGTCGACGCGGACGGTCGCCGGGTTGTTGCTCCACGCATCGAGCAAGAGCTCGGCGCAGCGCAGGTAGTCATCGACGAGTCCACGGCGCTCGGGCTCGTGGGCCGACTCGTTGAGGCCTACGAGGTAGATATGGCGGAGGCCTCCACCGCTGTTGCGAACGCTCGCAGGCTCCTCCAACAAGGTCACGCTCCCGATCTCGTCGGCAACCCCACCGTGATAGCTGCGCGCGTCGGCTCCAAGGCGGAGCATCAACATCACCAGGTCCCCCCGGCTGAGCTCGCGCTTGGCCCGGCGAGACAACACGTGGAGCATGGCCCGGGGGTCCCCATCGAGGGGGCTGCCGCGATGGGGGACCAGGCTCCCGTGAACGCGAAACTCCACGCCCTCGACCCTGCGAGTGTGGAGCTCGGGCTCGAGCTTGCCGCGCGCGACGAGGTCGAAGCCCGGCTGGTACCAAGCCGCCCCGACCATGACGACTCGGGGCTCGAGGAAGGCTTGGGGCAGACGCAGGAGCAACGCCGGCGGCTCACTGCCCATGCCTTGGTCGAAGTCCCAGCTCTCCTCTCCGGCCGCGAGGTGACTCGGGAGGACGACCTCGAGACCGGTCGCGCGCTCTTGTTGGACCTCGAGGACCGAGTGAAACGCGACCTTGGGGTCGGCGTTCCACGGGAGGATCGGAAAACGTGTCTGTGTGCCGTCGGCCTTGAAGGGCTCAGCGTACTCACTGAACAGGTTCTCGATCGGGATCATGTGCAGGCGAAAGGTGCTGCGGTTGATCGCTTGGTTCTCGGGCCAATCATCGAGGTCGAGACACAGCCAGGCCTGGTGCCACACCGACTCGGACTCGGGTGGCGTCAGGGCGACTTCCAGTCGGAGCCGCTCGCTCGGAAAATGCAGGAACTGACGGATCTTGGCGACCGCACCGGAGCGGTGCTGGGACCGACGCTCGGCCTCGAACTGAGCCGTGTTCCCCTCTGCCTCGAATTCCCCAAATGCAAAGTCACAAGCTGCACCCGAGGCATTTGGGCCCGGCGGGTCGCCATAGACGACGCCCACCCGCTTCAAGTGTCGCTCGAAGTGCGCGAGCAGTTGCCGAGAGCGCTCGTAGTCCCCGAGCAGGTCGAAGTGGATCGAGAGCGGCTCGCTCACATGCTTGCAAGGCCCAAAGGCCCGCAGCCGAATCAGCACGCGGTAGCCATCTCCACGGACTTGGAGCCGGGCCTGGTCGAGGCGCAGCGGTCGGATCGTGACGTCGCGCATGGTCGAGAAGTCGCCGAGTTCGCCCTCCTCGGTCCGCAGCCGGACCCGAGTCCCCCGGGGCAGGAACGCGCGGTCGATCAACCCTGGACCCGGCAGGGCCTCAACTAGCGCCCGCGCTGGCTGGGGTGCGACGAAGTCATCGAGCAGGCCCTGGGTCAGCCGATCGACGGCAACACGCAGCTCGTTGGCTGCGTTCGCGCGGGTCCGGGCCGAGAAGAAGGCCAGCGACTCCATCAGCCGACGAACATCGGGGTCCTCGGGGACGACCCAACGCTCGGCGTCACGACGCTTGGCGAAGAACTGGTCGAGAGCCTCGAGCTCGCGCAGATAGCTGGAGTAGAAGTCTGTGCTCATGACTCAGCCTGCCTTGATCATCGAACCCTTGATCTGAGTCATGCTGCCTTGGAGGATCGCCATGCCCGAAGACTTGGCCTCGAGCTTGGCCTTGGCCTCGAGCTTGAGCGTGGCTCCGGACATCTCTGCCGAGCTCTTGCCAGCGAGCTTGAGCGTGGACTTGGCGTTGATCTCGACCTGGTTGCCCGAGACCTTTGCCGCCGTCTTGGCGTCGAGCTTGATGTTTTTGCCCGAGACCTCGACGTCCTTCTTGGCCTTTTGCGTCAACTTCCCGCCCGAGTCGACCGTCATGTCCCCGCTGCCGGTCTTCAGATCGAGGGTCTTCTTCGCCGTGCACTTGATCGAATCGGAGGCGTCGATCTCGAAGTCCTTGCACGCGATCTTGATGGCCTCGTCGGTCTGCGTGTATGTGCTGGTCTCCCTCTTGCCCTGGACTGTGATCGTCACGGCCTTGCCGTCCATGGTCAGGGTCTGGGTGATGCTGTCATCATCATTCCTGATCGTGATGGTCAGTCCCTTGTCCTTGCTGAGCACCAATGTGCAAACGAGCGTGGCCATGACTACTCCTGGACCTCTTCGACGTGGAGCATCAGCGTGCCCTCGGCCAGTTGGATGCTGACGGTGTCGGTGGAGTGGGTCCGCGCGACGTTGAACACGGGCTTGTCATCATCATAGACATGGTTGACCGAGGTGTTGCTGTCGGCCGACAGCCCCCACAGGATCTGCTCTCCCTGCACGTCCTTGGACAGCGCCACGCCCTCGCGCCAAGAGAGGAGCTGGACGATCTCGGCACAGTCGAGGCCGAGCGCGAGCAAGACCCGCTCGTCCCGATAGCAGGGCAGATAGACGTTGGCCGAGCCCATCAGCGGGGTGAAGGGGACGCTGACCTCCTGGTCCTTCCACAGCGGGACCTTGACCGTGTATTCCTCGAGCGAGGTGTCGTCGTTCTTGGAGTTCTCGTAGGTCTTGTCGGTGTCTTCGCCGAGAGTGCTGACGACCTTGCCCTCAACGAAGCCTGGGTAGTCAGGCCGACGGTAGCCTGGTAGCGAGGACCGCTTGTCGTCTTTTTGCTGAAGCTCGGCCTGCATCTCGATGTCGAAGCGGGTGCTGTCTAGCTGGTGGTCCCCGTCGAGCGGCTGGCTGAACGCGACGGCGCTGAGCTGGATCCGACGGACCAACCAGGTCACGTCGACGAGCTTGCTGCCCTTGGTCCAGCGGTTGGCTGCGACCATCTTGATCAGCACCCCCGGGGTCAGCGCTGACATCGGGACACGACCAAATCGAACGAGGGCTTCGTATTTGGGCAAGTTCAGGCGACTGGTCTCCAGCTTGACCCGGTCGTCGGTGTCTGCGGAGATCGAACTGCGCATCAATCGGTCATGACGCATCCCCTTGGCGGCCTTGGCGTTCTTGACCGTCTTGTTCTTCGCCCCTTCTGCGTAAGAATTACACACGTCGACCGTGTGGCGAGGGGCCTCGGCTACGACCAACTCGGCCCGAGAGAGATCATCACCAAAGAGCGTCAACGGCTTGGCCGAGGTGTCGCGGGTGCCGGCCAAGGTATACTGCGCGGTCTTGTAGTCGTAGGCAAAGTAGCCTCCGCGATGGTCGGCGTACCAGACGATGAAGTCCCAAAAGCTCGCACCTCGCTCGATCGGAAGATGTACGAACCACATCGGCTTGGTGTCGTTGAGTTCGGACCAGTCGAACTTCACCTTGATCTTGTCGCCGAGGTGATCCTGGATCGCGCTCTTGAGTGAGGCCTTGGTGTAGAGCTGAGATGGGAAATGTTGAGTCCACAGGACCTGGGCCGGATCGGCGAACTCGACGGTGTAGCGACGCGCGAGCACTGGCAAGCTCTCGCGCTCGCGCATCTGAAGCTCCTCGAGTCGGCGGCCGGTCACGAGCGCCGACAACTCGATGGGGTCCGGGCTGGCCGAGGCCTCCGGGGCGTCCCAGACCGCGCCAAGTGAGAGCGAGAGCTCGACGAGGTCCTGACCCAGGAAGCTCTTGGCCAGCTTGTCCTGGAATTTTCCGCCGTGGGCCTTGTCGTCGAGGACGATGAACTCGACCTCTCCGACAAAGCCCGTGAGCCCGAGATCGAGTCGCACGGCCTTGATGCTGCCGCCGGGTATTTTGTGAGCGGTCCCGTCGATCGTCAGCTCGAGGCTCAGCACCAGCTGGTCTTGGAAACGGGTCATCGCGCGAGCTCTTTGACGACAGCGACGTCAACCCGCCGCGTGTTCGTGTTGACGTCGAGCCACAGAGTTCGTCGCTGGCCACGCAGACGCCCGGCGAGTTCGAGTCGAATCTTGCAGAAGCTAGTCCGGCCGAGCAGCGAGACCTCCGGCTCCTCGAAGCGCTGCTCATAGCGCCTGGTCAACGTCGCTATCTCGTCACACAAGAGCACGACGGCATCGAGCGTGCTCGACGCGGCCTCGTACTCACCGATGCCGAATTCAAAGACCACGCTGCCACAGCCCTTGCGCGTGTTGAGCAGGTGCTCGAGATTGAGGGCGACGCTCTCGATCTCTGGGCGTGCTGGGCCCTTGGCCAGGCGGTCGACGAATGAGCGAGTCCGGGCCATCAGTCACACCCCCCACGTGAGTTCAGCGTGAACGCCGTCGAAGTCCGGACCTCCGGCGAAGCACAGGTTGCCTTCTTCGACAGCCGAGGCCCACTCGGGGTGTGTGACATCGAGCTCATAGAAGCTCGCGTCGCGGCCATAGGTTGGGATGAATGCGCCCTCGAGGGTCGGGCCGACGGGGGCCAGCGGGACTCCAGGTAGCATGTGATGGGTGATCTCATCGAAGCGCCTGACGCTAGCGAGCTTGACCCCGTCGAGGCTCGCAGCCTTGCCCGAGTCGTGGCCGACGACCAGAAAGACCTCGGTCGCGCGGTGCAGCTCGTCGGGAAAGGGCCCGGCCACATACCAGCCCTCGATCTCCTGAAACTCGAGCCGGCTCTGGCGTGCGGCCTGGGACTCAAAACGACCCAGCAAGCCATCGAGCGCGGTCACCAGTGCCGTGAAGCACCGAGCGAGGCCGTCGTGTTCGTAGATCAGTGAGTCCAGGGCCGACTCCTGCTGCGTCGGGTCGGCGACCTCGAGATAGAGGTCTCGCAAGCACCGGAACAGCTCGTAGGGGTGGAGCGCGATCTCTCCAGAACGCTCGCGCCCAATTCCGAGCTCGGCGAGTTGGGCGAGCACGCGGACGGTGGCCGCCCGCTCACGGCGAAGATCGCTCAGGTTCTCGCGGCTGAGGTCGATGTCCGCCGCCTTGGCGTCCCCATGGTCCGCGTCGAGCTGCTTACGGTTGAGGATCGCCCGCTCGATCCGCCGAGCCAGCTGCGATGCGAGCGTGTGGACAGCCGCCTCGCAGCGCTCGAGCACCCCGGTCAACAAACGAGAATAGCCGCAGCCCACCTGCAGCAGCGGCGGGGCATAGTCGTCGAGTACCCACCGGCCGTCGTCTGTGCCGAGCTGAATCAGCTTGACCGAGGGTCCGCAGTCGTCGAGCTGAGCCTTGAGTGAGAGCACGGCTTGAAACACTTGGCGGGTCACCGTCCGCGGATCGTCTTCGTAGATGTCGAGCTCCGAGGCGTCGGTCATGCGATTGCGTATGTGAAGATAGACCTCCGCCGGCTTGCCGACGCCGACGCCGTCGAGGCTGAGGTTGCTGAGCGTCGCGTTACCGGGGTACTCGATGAGCAGGCCCGACCCGAACACGTAGCTGAGTCCCGTGATGGTCAGCGCTCCGTGCTCGAGCTGACGCTCGTCGATGACCAGGCGCCCGAGTCCCCAGGCAGGGAGCCCAGCGACAGCCGCGCGCGAGGCGATCTGGGCGAGGATCACGTCTTGCTGAACCTGGAACTGCTCGGGCAGCAGGACCTGACCCATAGCCCAGGCCGGGAATGCCAATTTGGTCCTACCGCTCGCCATCGTCAGCCGCTCCCTTCGCTCCGAGACTCCCCAGCGCTCAGGTGACCGTCAGGCCCCATGCCTTGACGACCTTCTCGCTGAACGATGTGGCGATCGTGACCTGTTGGGCCGAGGGCTGGGGCTTGATGCCGATCTGGAACGCGAAGTTCTCCGGCGACTGGACCTCCGTCGACGCGTCGTCCGAGACGCTGATGTTGAGGTCCCCCCCGCTCTTCTCGAGCACGCCGTTGAGCGTCGCGTCCTCCGTCGGGAGCATGCACTTGAAGTACTTCTTTTCGACCGGGTCGTAGTCGTAGACCGTGAAGGTGCAGGTGACCTCGACCTTGGTCAGGTCCTTGTAGGTCAGCATCTGGGTCGACTGCTTGTTGGCGACCGAGAGCTGGCCAGTGAAGTACAGCGCATCGGTGACCCCGAGCTGCCACATCGAGCCGCTGAGAACGGCCACGACTACGAGGTCGTCCTCGGGGGACATGGGGTCCTTGCAGGTCTGATCGGCGGTCAACTCGGTGTCGCCAACCTTGAGGGAGTTGATGAATCCCACAGGCGTAACAACATCCTTTTTGTAGTTGTAGCCCTGGTAGACATCACATTGTTTCTGAAAAGTAGCCATCGTCTAACTCCTGACAGTGGTCGTGTTGATGTACGAGCTAGCCGCCGAGCGCGGCCTCGAGCCGCAGCTCCACGTCCATGCCCTGGAACTGGATGTGGGGGAGTACCGATACGACGCAGCTGTACCAGCCAAAGGGCCCCGGCTTGGGCTCCACCGCGACCGACATCGCCTTGAAGGGGAAATAGCGCAGGGTCAGGTCGTCGGGGTTGACCGCGGTCGTGACATAGTTGACCAGCCACCGCTCGAGCATCGCTTGGATGTAGGGCGCGTCTGCGGTCGAGCCAATGTAGTCACGAACCATGCGCTTGACGTAGTGAGCGATCCGCGTGATCGAGAGGGTGTATGCCAGGTTACAGACCAAGTCGGCGTTCTTGGTCGCGAGGTCTTCCTCAAACTCGATGGCCTTCTTGACCGAGCGGGCGCTGAAGAATGTCGCGTCGGACGAGCCCTTGCAATAGACCAGCGGGATGAAGCCAGCGTTGGCGAACTGAAGCTCGCGGTAGTCGGGGATCTCGATCTCGACAGGGGGCTGGAGCTCCTCTTGGCCGTGGTGCTCCACCATGTGGACGGGCAGGCCCTCGATGAGGCCGCCACCCAGCGGGCCTGCGATGTGCTGGCACCAGCCTGATGTCGCAAACGAGCGAATCATGTTGCGGGCGAAGAGCACCGCGGCGCTCCCCCACAGGTAGTCATCCGAGCCACCGATCCGCTCAGTGAACTTGATCCGCTCGGACTTGCTGCCGCGCGGCTTGTAGGGCGCCCGGAGCAAGAAGCGCGGCAAGGTCAGACCGATGTAGGCGGCGCCGTGGGTCTCCCGAAAACGCGCCCAGGGACCAAACTGCGGGAGGTTGAGCAGCTCCTCGACATCCTCCTTGAGCTCGAGGTCGTCCCAAGTCTCGACGCCGAAGAACTGGGGCTCGACGGTCGCAATGAAGGGGCAGTGAGCGTTCGACGCGACGTTGGACATCGTCCGCAGCCACGCGATATCGTCCTCGCTACTGTTGAACTCGTAGAGCCCGATCATCGCGCCGAAGGGGCGGCCACCGTAGCGGTCGTACTCGTCGATGTAGACCTTCTTGAACAGCGAGCTGGTCAGGATGTAGGCCGAGTGGTCCTCAAAGTCCTCGCCGAGGGTCTCCTTGGTCACGTCGATGAAGTCGACGATGATCTCGTTGGATCCGGACTCGTTGACTTGCTGGGTCATGTCGTTGAGCGATCGCCAGCTGACCTCGAGCTTGCGCAGGGCCTCGCCCTCAACGACGAGTTGGAGGCGGTCTTGCAACACCTGGTCGATGCGATCCGTGAGGTTGTCGATCTCGATCATCAGCTCGCGCAGGGACTCCACGTTCCAAGACACGATCGCGCCGTCCTCACCACGCTCGACGAGTTCGATGTTCGCGAGTACGGCGGCGAGGCCGTTGGCGAAGCGGTTGGCGTGATCGAAGTTCGGATCGTGATCCTTGAACTCGATGTTGCCCCCTTCCTCTTCGGGGCGTAGGACCAGCGCCGCATCATTGGAGTGCTTGCTCGGATCATGGCCAGCGTTGGTAATCAACTTTTTCAGTAGGTCATCCATGCTTTGTCGCTCCTTTAGGATGGTGAGTCCGCACTAGTTGGCGGCCTGTTCTTCGGTCTTTTGTGCCGCCGCGCGGGGTGGCTCGACCAACATCTGGGGGTAGAGCTCGCGGAGTTGGTCACTGAGCACCGCCAGGTTCTCTTTCCCGAGCTCGCCCTTGACGACCTCGCGCAGCTCCGGGTAGCTGGAGATGTAGTTGCGGGTCTCCAGCACCAGGCTGCGCAGCAGCGCCAGTCGCCGAAGCTCAGGCACGCTCTCCACGAGGTGCTGGGGCTTGAAGTGGCTGATTTTGCGCAAGGGAATGGTGAGCGCGACAGGGACCGAGTTTGCCTTGACCTCGCTCCGCAGATCGATCGAGGTCTCGAGGTCGCCAGCGATGTTCGGTCCGAACTTGACTGCGACCGAGGCCTCGATGTTGCCCGTCACACCGTTGACGCCAATCTCGGTGCCCTGCTTGGGCTCGACCTTGCCGTAGAGCATGACCTTGCGCTCCACCCCCTCGTCGGGGATTACCACCGAGGGCTTGCCCTTCTTGATCGGTAGCTCGACCTCGCCGCTGACCTCGACCTCCCCCGTGAAGCTCCCGAGGCCGTTGTCCTCCATGTCGCCGCTCACACGGGCGGTCCCCATGAGCTTGAACTTTGCCGTCTCATCCTCGGGCCCGGGGCTCGCGGTGATCTTCGCGGTGACCTCACCAACGAGGCCCCCGTAGAGTGTTTCACGCAAAAGCGGGTGCTCGATCGGAGCAGAGACTGCCATCTCTTTCATGAATGAGTCGAGCTGCATACCAGGCAAGACTGAGTGCACCTCACGCTGGTCGAGTCGACGCTGGTCATGGGCTGAGAAGTCGCCAAGTACGAGAAAACGCATCGGCAACTTGGCCTTCTTCGGCGTGCCATCAATCTTGGTCCGATAGGTGATGTGCAGTCGTGAGCGGGGAATTGGTTTGGTCATGATGGTCAACTTTAGAGGCGCTTGTGCTCATAACTATCCGGCACCTTCTTCAGGACAGGAAAAAAGTGGCCAACAAGAGCGTGTATTTTGACGACAAAACAGGGGACACGAATCGAATTGCCCCGATTTTGTTTCCGAGCGAGAGCGGGCACGAGCGACATGGCCGAGGTTCCCAAGCACCCAACGAAGGCACCTCGAGCATCCCGTTGACCACGACCTTCGTTTCCGGGCGGAAACCAACTCACCAAAATATCTGTTTACATCGGCAACAAGTCGAGACTACGATCAATCCATGGCTGGTGTGACTGTGTGCCCGACCCCACCTTCGCCTTCAGTGAGTGTCGAACGGGCGGCTTCGCGCATCAATGACGTTGTTGGCGGCAACCGACTCAATCTCGCTCTCAGCATTGGGCGAATCGTCATCGAGGAGCTCTATGATGGGGATCTGACGGTCTGGCGTTCGCGGGGTGTCAAGGAGTACACCCTGAGAACACTAGCCAAGAACCCGCGCCTGGGGATCAGTGCCTCATCACTCTACCGGGCGATTGCGATCTATGAACTCCGGGTGCGCCTCGGTGACGAACAACTCTGGAACGAGCTCACGGTCTGCCACATTCGTGCCATCCTCGGACTGCCCGAGTCTGAGCAACGACGGCTGCTCGAACTCGCTGCGGACAACGCCTGGACGACCGTCGCCCTCGAGGACGAGGCCGCGAAGATCCGCTCACAGACCAAGTCATCCCGCGGCGGCCGACCTCGAAAGCCGAGGTTTGCCCGTCAGATCGAGTATGTCGAGAAGGCCTTCGCCAACGAAGACGTGGTCTTTGGTGACATTGAAGCTCTAGACTCGATGTCGACGGCCCAAAGAGACGAAATCCGGCGGCGCCTTCGCTTTGTTCGTGAACGTTGTGACGAGCTCGCCTCACTATTGAGAGTCTGACTTCCGCTGGTGAAACCAGCGACCTTCCATTCGTCGACAATTTTGGGTGCACCAGCCAGGCCCCCTATCCTCTTCACTGGGTGAGCCGGAATTCTGGCCCCCGGTCGAGGTAGGGTGCAGAGCCACGATACAAACATCATGAGCGCTCTGGCGCTCACGGCAACGACGATGAGGCGTGGGCTCGACCTGCGGTGGCTCGCGCAGAGCCACCGCGATCCGCGGCTCTTCCATCGCTCGCTCTTCGACGCCCTCGCCGGCCTGAGCAACCCGGGGCCCAAGAGCGAGCCTGGTCGAGGCTACGACCTCTACCACGACCTGGTCGTGCGTCACTGCGGCGCGGGCCTGAGCGCACTGCAGGTCTGTGAGGCCGGCGCACGCCACGGCCACAGTCGCTGGCGCACGCTCTCCTACGACCAACTTCACAACCGCTGCAGTTCGCTCGCGTCGGCGTGGCTGGAGCTTGGCGTCCAACCAGGGTCGTCCGTCTGCGTGATGCTCCCCTTCACCGAGAAGGCCATCGTCGCCCTGCTCACGGGCCTACGCCTCGGGGCGACGATCACCTTGCTCGAGCCCCTTGGCCCCGACTACCTCACGCGGCGCCTGGAGGCGCTCGGACCAGAATTTATCGTGACCGAGCACTTCCACAAGGCTCGCTTGCCTGACCCGGACGCTCTTGGCGTGACGTGGCTGTGCGAGCAGACCGCGGCCGGATCCGGCCACAGCGCCTCACACACCTATCTACCCGAGGACGACTGCGCGCGACTGTTCTCCCCCCTGCGTCGGGCACCACACATTCCCACGCCGGTCAGCGCCGAGCTCGCCTACCTCGGCGCCCTGCGGGATGGCGCTGTCACGATGGCCCTACGACCGGGAGACCGGCTCGCAGCGCCTGGCTTCGATACCCTCCAGCACCAACCCGCCTTGTTGTTTGCGGCCTTGATGGTCGGTGCAACCTATGTCCATGTCGAGTTCGACATGCTCCTCGACGAGCCCTCGCTGCTCAGCCAGTTGCGCCTGCGCAGCGTCGGCATCAGTGTCGCACTCCGCGAGGCCCTGCTCGAAGCCGAGCTCAACCCGCGGCCCCCCTGGGATCACGTATTCAAGAACCCCGACGAGCCCATGGACTGGGAGGCATGGCGCGACTTCATCGAGCTGCTCGAGCTCGACGACACCTCGATGTCCAATGTTCTGCTCGAAGCCGCCTCGGGTGGCACTCTGCTGAGTTCACCTCGGAGGCCGGCGGCACAAGCCCTCGCCCATCTCATGGATGTGAGCCCAGCCGCAGGCCGTAGCTGGTCGCTGCTCGACTTCAACGGCAGCGGTCAGTCTGCCCTCGGCCAGGCAGGAATCTTCGCTGGCCACGCAGGCATGGACCCCGGCGATCCCGGCGAGCCCGTCGAGCCCGACTATGTGGTTCTGGGTCACCGGCGAAGGTACGAGTACCTCCATGGTGGACCCCTCGAGCCACGGCGGAGTGGGCGAGTCTATCCAGCCGACGAGGTCCTGGCCGGACTCTCCGACTGCCCCTTCCTCCAGGCCACGAGCATCGTAGCGCTCAGCGGAGGCGGCCCAGCACCCAGCTTTCGCTTCGTGTTGCTCGCCTTCACCGGTGGTGAAGACGGGGCCCAGTTCGAGGCTCTCGCCGAGGCTCGGATCGACGAGCTTCAGCGCATACTCCGTGTCCGCCTCAGCCCCGGTCACCTCCCTGACCACATCGAGCTCACCCGGGGCTTCGCACGGCTGCGCGATGGCGAGGTCGACCACGCGTGGTGCCGCGACCAGTACCTGGCGGGCACCCTCCATCGTAAACACCACAGCTCCGTATTTCACCGCCTCGCCGCGCTGCGCGAGCTCCTCGCCCCGGCAGGTGACGCATGAGCGAGCGCCTCCCCCTGCCTGCCGACCTCTTTCGAGTACGGCCTCGCAGCACCCTACATATCGAAGCTGCGAACCCCGGCGAGGTCTATCGCCTGATGGGCCTCGCCGATCGCGGTAACTACCTCGACGCCGCCGAACAGGCCGCCGAGTTGCTCCGTGGTCCGTTTCGCGACCTTCGTCTGGTTGCCGTGTACTTCGCGGGCAGCTTCGTCGAGCGGGGGCTCGTGAGCCTTCCGCCGATCCTCGACTTCATCGGCAGCCTCCTCGACGACTCACTCGAGGCCGAGCCCCGCGCGGGTCGAACCCTCGACGCGACGAGCAAGTGGCTGATGCGCGCGGTCATCAATCAAGTCGCGTTCCACACCAAGTGCCGTGGGGCCGCCTGGGAGACGTGGACGCAGCAAGCGACCCCTGAGCTCTTGGACGCGATCTCGACCCGCGCCGAGGCCATGCACGCCAACTATGGGGACAACATCAGCGGCGTGGCCAAGCTCGCCCGCTGGGCACACGAGAAGCTTGGCCACGCTGCGCGCCAGAACCTGGCCGCGCTCGTCGAGCGCCAGGTGTCGGCGTCTGAACCGATGTTCGACCCTGACCCCAAATCCCTCGAGCAGAGCTGGGACGAGCCAGAGCCAGAGCCAGAGCCAGAATCAGAACCAGAACCAGAACCAGAATCAGTCGAGTACCAAGAGCCGGACTCGCCCCGCTTCCCTAGGCCTCTCCCTCTCGCTCAGCCGATGATGTCCGGGCTTGGACCGGATTTCGGACCCGACATGGAGATGGACCACCGCCCAGGGAGTTTCGACCATGGGGCTCACCACTCCGGCCGAGACCCGAGTGATCCCCAGGCCATGGTCACCCTGTGCTCCCCTCCGCTGAGCCAGCTGCTCGACAAGATTCGTGGGTTCGAGCGCCTTGTCGAGCTCGGCGAGCTCGACAAGGCTGCGATCATTGCGAGTGACATTCAAGCCACCATCGAGGACTTTGACCCGCTCCACTACCTCCCCTCGGTGTTCGCTCGCTACTTCGAGCTCCTGAGTCAGATCATCGACGAGGTCGAGGCCCGCTGGACTGCGGGAGACTCGACCGCCCGACGGGTCCTCTCACAGTACTACCGCGTCGACCTCGACGGCTTCATCAACGACTGACCCCCTCGGAGTTCGACGATGTCCTCACCCACGAGCCTGGAGTCCTTGAGGCGAGCGATCGAAGCACGGGCCAAGGATTTCGAGATCCCCGCACTGCTCGACCTGCTCGCGTCGCTCGGCTACGGACCGGGGCAGATCGAGTTTCGCGGCAAGCCGGCACGCAGGCCTCAACCCAGCTTGGTCGAGGCGGTCGAGTTTCCCTCCCGCAGTGGCGAGGTCCGAGCCGTGATCACCGTCAACCTCGGGCTGCTCAGCTGCCGCTCGCCGCTGCCGAGCTACTTCCAACGCTTTCTGCGCGACGCGAGCTACGGCGAGGGCCTCACCGAGCTGCTCCGGCTGCTCGACAACTCCCTGCTCCACACGCGCCTGAGCGCGTCACGGCCCGAGTGTGTCCTGTCCGAGTGGCGGGAGGTCCAGCACGATTTCGTGCGCAGCTATGGCCTCGACTCCCCCCTTGGTCTCCAATGGCTGTGTCGCCAGGTCTTCCCTGAACTCGGTGTCCTCGTTCGTCGCGTGACCGACGAGCGCTCGGTCCCCTTCATCGGCGCCCGGCTCGACAACGAGAGCAAGCTGGGCTCGTGCTCCCTGGGCCGCCAGACCAAGATCGGCGTCCATGAGCTCGAGTTGGTGCTGATCTGCGAAGACGCGAACTACAACCGCGAGACACCGTGGATCGTCGAGGGTGACCGGCGACTGCGCGAAGCTCTGTTTCCCCTCCTCGACGAGGTCTGCTTCAGCCTGACCGTGGTCTTTGTGCAGCTCGATCGAGCCGCGCGGGCACGGGTCAGCTCGAGCAGCTACGTCGGCTACGACCCCATGCTGCCCTCCAGCAAGCCACGGCCTAGCGCGCGGCCGGCCCATGTCTGGCTCTACCGAGGGGAGCTCCCGCGCGAAGAGCCCGACATCGCCAACCTCGAGCAAGCCCTCGCCCAACGCACTCGCGCCGCGTTGACCGTCAGCCCTCGGCACCTGAGCGGCAGGGTCACCCTCGGGACCGCGGTCGAACTGCCCTTGATCTACGAGGCTCCAGGACGTCGCTACGGCTACCGGGTTCAAGTCGAGTGGGGGGCCCGAGCGTGGTACGACGACGACCCTCACGCGATCCGGGTTGCCTATGCGCCCGAGCCCACGGGAGCCAACCCCGTCCCCAAGGGAGCACTCAGCCCTGAACTGCACCCACGCTTGTGGGCTCTGGCCCGAGATGCAGCTCGGCAGCGTCACGCCAACAGCCTCGCCCAATTGGTTTGGTCGCAAGACGACGATAAGCGTGTAAGCGAAGAGCTGATCGCAGACCTGATCCGTGACGATGACTACGAAGGGCTCTTCTCCCTGGTCTGGTCGACCGAAGCCCCGATGCAACAGTGGGACGATGATGCCTGGCGACGCTTCTCGACCTGGTCAGCGGGGCGAGTATGACCGAGCCTCCCCCCTCATCCGCGGCCGTCGTGCTCGCTCTCGTCACGCTCGACCGTAACTTCGATACGGGCATCGAGGGCCGCGCGACCCCGGGCGGGAGCAGGCCCGGACGTCAGCGGAATTCTTCGCCGGACTCCGCCCCCCTCCTCCCTCGCGGTCTCGATCCGCTCTCCAAGCTCGGCGCGACGGGCCGCGAAGCTCAGCGCCATCGACACCACCACGCCGGTCGCGCGGGCCTTTCCAGGCGAGAGTGGGCCGAAGCTCCGCGAGCTCCCCTCGGGGTTCTCCGGCAACTTGACGATCAGATCTGGGGGCGGCCCCCCGCCTTCGTCTTCGTCACTCTCAGTCGATGGTTCTGTGTCTTCGTTCACGTCTGTCATCAGCGCTCAGACCATGACCTTCGTCTGCCCAGGGTTGAGCACCGTGATCATACCACCGTAGGAGCAGGTCAGCGTGCAGCTGTTGTTGACCGCCGGCCCCGACCCGTTCATCACCGTCGGCACTCCAGGCGTCCACGGAGCCGCCGTCGCCGGGATACAGGGCATCGGCGTGAGCACCCCGAGCGCCGCAGCGGTTGCAGCCGCCACGGTGGGGTTGGCCATCGACATGCATGCACCAAAGGGAGCCACGTTGGCGATCGGGGCATTTTGCATCGCGTTGGCGGAGGGGACGGCTGGCGTCATCATCTGCCCGCCTGGGATGGTGATCAGGCTCCCCGGAGCGACCCCGAAGCTACACATCATGGAGGCGCCCATACACACTGCGATTCCCATGCGCGAATCCTAGGGGCGGCCGCCTAGAGCGGAAAGTTTTTGGAGTTGCAGATGGCGAACACAGCGACAATTCGAGCAGCGCTCCGGGTAACACTGGCAATGGCCTCGGTCGGCTCGACAACGGCCTGCCGGCCCCCGCCGTCGGCCATGCCCGAGTCCGTAGGACCCATCACGACCGAGCTTGGCCTCCACCCCGTGCCCCACGCCAACGCGGGTCGCCCTTTCCGTGTGGTCGTGCGCTCAGTCTCGCAAGAACAGTTTGCCGCGAGCACCTACGCCGAGGTCGCGCGGCTGGTGACCGATCCCGACGAGACCGTACTCGAAGGTGTTCTGGTCTTCCCCGGGCAAGCGCAGCACTTGAGTCTCGAACACCGCGGCCCGATCGCTGTTTATGCCCTCTTTACCGACACGAAGGACAACGACAGGTGGAAGTTCCTCATCGACGACGAGGAGCATGTCGAACTCGTGCTTGGCCCCAATACTGTCACAGACCGGCCTATGTGATCCACGCCAGCTCGGCACATGTGATCCACCCTCAGCTCGCCTGATCTGATCCCACTCAGCTCGCCTGATGTGATCCTATCAACCTAAACAGGCGAGCAGCCCC
>Ga0256845_1000841_pt1 | contig 26541 bp, 25 predicted proteins | sample RiftiametaG_FD_189101 | JGI IMG/M metagenome (GOLD analysis project Ga0256845, IMG submission 189101) | Tube worm associated microbial communities from hydrothermal vent at the East Pacific Rise, Pacific Ocean - Riftia | ecosystem: Host-associated > Annelida > Integument > Unclassified ... | reverse complement strand
CATAGCTATAAAACGATACTCTTTTTCATAGTGCCAACAATTTGATTTTTGAAAGTACATTTTTTCTAACATTGGGATCCATACTGGCCTGATATTCTTAAATAGTTTATCCGATTCAATGTTAGGATTTATTTGTATCACAGATAAAAATGTATCAAAAAACTCACTAAAACTAGAAAATAATTCATTAGGTTCAAGATCATAAGTACATTCTTGGGTATAAAAATCTCTTTCAAAACATTTTTTTTCGAAACCTAATGAGATTCCCGAGTGATTACCTGCATAATGAGACCACATAAGGTTATGCTCATAAGACTGACACATTGACAAAACGCCATGCAAAGGTCTTTTTTCAGACCACTTCTCTAAATAATCCAAACACTTAAAAAACAATTCTTGATGCTTTACATCCAGCTCCTCAATAGTATTACCATACAAGTTAGACTTTGTAACATGCTTAAAAATTTCATTAGCATGTATTCTAGAATCAAACGGGTCATTAAAACTTGAAGGAATTGCAAACCAAAGTTTTTTGTCTATTAGGATTTCCAAAGTTCTATCATTTGTTTCTTTAAATTTCCAAATCACATTTTCAAAATCAAGTTCCTTTGACATGCATATATCCCTATGTAATATATTATTAAAAATAGGCTCAATTTTTTTATTACTGAATCTTCACTAATTCGTTGAGCCTGAATTACGATAATTATTTAGCTCTTAACCGTAACATCACTAGCCTTACTAGTCGTACTACTTTTCTCACTTTTACTCTCAGCAGGCTTCTCTTTTTTACTACCTTTAAAATCTGTTTCATACCAACCAGTTCCCTTCAATTTAAATGAAGTTGCTGAAACGAGTTTAGTTAAAGCAGGCTTTCCACATTCTGGGCAATCTTTAAGCGCATCATCACTCATTCTTTGCAGCTTTTCGAGTCGATGCTCGCAGGCTTTACATTTGTATTCGTAAATTGGCATAAGGTTTTCTTCTAATTCGGTTAATCACTAACTGACCAATATAAGGTCTTTTTGTAGAATTTCAAATGATTTTATTACTTGTTTGCCATTAAAAAAACATTTAGCCACAGATCGCTCTATTTTGTGTACATATATCCCCATTTTCATTGCTTAATAAAAGCCTCGAAAGTAAAATACAGACAATAAATAATATTGATATTATCATCGGATTGTTCGAGACCTTATTCAATACAAAGCCAAGAGAACCCTATACATGAAAACAAGCCAATACTTATTAGCCACCCTTCGTGAAGATCCTAGTGATGCAGAATTGGCAAGTCATCGATTAATGCTTCGCGCAGGTATGATTAGGGCGCAAGCCTCTGGTTTGTACAGCTGGTTACCAACGGGTTTAAGAGTTTTAAGAAAAGTCGAAAATATTGTTCGTGAAGAAATGAATAAATGCGGCGCTCTAGAAATACTGATGCCAATGGTTCAGGCGGCTGAGCTTTGGCAAGAATCAGGCCGCTGGCAAGAATATGGTTCTGAATTACTCCGCTTAGAAGACCGCCATGGTCGAGAGTTTTGTTTAGGACCGACTCATGAGGAAGTGATTACTTCGCTAATTCGTGACGAAATTAGAAGTTATAAACAATTACCTGCAAATTACTATCAAATTCAAGGCAAATTCCGCGATGAACGTCGTCCTCGTTTTGGTGTTATGCGTGCCCGTGAATTTTTAATGAAAGATGCTTATTCATTTCATGCCTCAGATGAATGTTTGGATAAAACCTATCAAAGCATGTACCAAGCCTATTCCAATATTTTTGAACGTTTAGGATTAGATTACCGAGCCGTTATTGCAGACTCTGGCTCCATTGGCGGTAATAGCTCTCATGAGTTTCATGTGCTAGCCGACTCGGGTGAAGATGCAATTGCTTTTAGTACAGAAAGTGATTATGCCGCAAATATTGAAAAAGCAGAATCACTCTCGCCAACGGGATCAGCCGCTGAACCAACTGCACCGCTAGAAAGTATTAGCACTCCCAATGTCAGCAGCATTGAACAAGTTTGCAAACAGTTTAGTGTTGAAGCCAATCGAGTCATTAAAACGCTAATTGTTAAAGGGCAAAAAGAAGGTTCTCTGGTTGCTGTTTGTTTACGAGGTGATCATCAACTTAATGAAATAAAAATAGAAAAACATCCATTAGTCGCATCACCATTTGAAATGGCATTAGATGAAGAAATCATTAAAGCGACGGGATGCAAACCGGGTTCTATTGGTCCTGTTAAATTAGAAATTCCTCTTATTATTGATCGTGATGCGGCAGTATTAAGTGATTTTATTTGTGGTGCTAACCAAGATGATCATCATTTAACCGGTGTTAACTGGCAGCGTGATGTTGGTGCATTAAATGTTGGTGATACAGATGCCGCTGAAAGTGATATTACTAAGATAAACATCTTTGACTGCCGTAATATTGTTGAAGGTGATGCAAGTCCTGATGGAAAAGGTACATTAACCATCAAACGAGGCATTGAAGTCGGACACATTTTTCAACTAGGCACAAAATATTCTAAAGCCATGAAAGCCAACGTACTGGGTGAAAATGGTAAAGCCATTACACTAACTATGGGTTGTTACGGCATTGGTGTTTCAAGAATTGTTGCTGCTGCCATTGAGCAAAACCACGATGAATATGGCATTACTTGGCCAGAAAATATTGCGCCGTTTCAGGTGGCAATTGTACCAATGAATATGAAACGCTCGCCAAGAGTGGCTGAGCAAGCAGAGGCTCTTTATAATCAGCTATTGCAAGCCGGAGTTGAAGTTATACTCGATGATCGTAAAGAGCGTCCAGGTGTCATGTTTGCTGATATTGAATTAATCGGTGTACCTCATCGAATTGTAATCAGTGAAAGAGGTATTGATGCAGGAACTTTTGAATACAAACATCGTAAAAATGGTGATAAAGTTGATGTTAAAATAGATCAAGTTTTTAGCACTTTAATGAAAAAAATAAATTAATCTTAAAAAGCTTAACTGACAGCACTCACCGAATGATTATTAATTTGATATTTAAAAACAAAATAAACCGTAAGCTAATACTACTCTTGCTCACGAGTTTATTTTGTATTCATTTGTCGGCGGCAAACTCACCTCAAAATGACAAAAAAAAGAAAACGGTTAATAGTCATCAAGAAAAACCAGATTCAAGTTTTAGAACAAAACTCATTAGCACTATAGCAAAAGCAGAAAGCTCATTTGACGATCGTTTTGATGCAGAAGTTTGGTTATTTGAACAAGCTTCGCGCTTAGCCAAGGTGGCTCCGCACATTCCAGAAGATGAACGTTTTGCGATTTTGCGGTTAGTGCACAATCAAGCAAAAAAATTCGATTTAGATCCCATGCTGGTATTAGCGCTAATCAATGTTGAAAGTAACTTTGATCATTATGCTATTTCTAGCGCTGGCGCTTTAGGTTTAATGCAAGTGATGCCCTTTTGGAAATTAGAAATTGGTCACCCAGACGACAACCTGCATGATATAACTACAAATTTAAGGTATGGATGTGCCATACTTAGTCTATATTTAGAAAAAGAAAAAAAGGATTTAACCCTTGCTTTAGCTCGATATAATGGAAGTCGAGGGAAGTATTGGTATCCAATGAGAATTTACAAAGCGATGCGAAAAGTTTGGCATCCCTAATCACAACCCTATTACTCGATTGTTTTACTCATTAATATGAAACAACAAGACAACAACTTTAACAAAAATGTCGATGTAGAACGTCGTAGTAGCGCTCAAACAAAAAAAGTTTGTTATAACGATGAAGGTCAGGCAAAAACCGGTTTGGTTTTAACGGGCGGAGGTGCTAGAGCCGCTTACCAAGTTGGCGTCATGAAAGCTATCTACCAAATCATTTACCGATCTCATTGTGGAAATGCTTTCCCAATCATAACTGGCACTTCAGCTGGCGCTATTAACGCCACCGTATTAGCCAGCTTTGCTCAAACCCCAAATGTTGGTATAAAAAGTTTAGAAAAAGTCTGGCAAAACTTTACTGTCGACAAAGTATTTAGAACTGATTTTCCTGGCATGATGAAAAATACAGGCCGCTGGATAAAATCGATTTTTATTCAAGATTATCACAAAACTAGACAATTGAGTTTACTCAACAATGCACCTCTTAAAGACTTATTAATAAAATCAATTAACTACAAAAATATTACAAAATCCATTCAGTCCGGAGCTCTTGACGCTTTGTGTATAACAGCCAGTGGTTATACTACGGGTCAATCAGTTTCGTTCTTTCAAGGAAAAGACTCTTTAGAAAGCTGGAAGCGCCACAGACGAGTTGGTTGCAAATCAAAAATCGAATTAAAACATTTAATGGCATCTTCAGCTATTCCGTTAGTCTTTCCTGCCGTTAAAGTTAACCGTGAATTTTTTGGCGATGGTTCCGTAAGGTTTTTATCGCCATTAAGTCCAGCTATTCATTTAGGGGCAGACCGTATTCTTGTGGTGGGTGTTGATCCCATTAAAGAAGAAAAAGAACGTCGGCCTAATAGTATATTTTACCCGACAACCGCAGATATTGCTGGCCATGTTTTAGACAGTGTTTTTGTAGATAGCTTAGATAGTGATATTGAAAGAATTGGTCGAGTTAATAAAACCCTTGAATTGATACCAAAAGAAATTCGTGAAAAAGAAACCAACTTACGAAGTATAGAAACGCTTTCAATTTCTCCAAGTAAAGATTTAAGTGAATTAGCCGGAAAACATTTTGATGTATTGCCTCCTCTGGTTAAATTCTTTTTCCGAAGAATGGGAATAGATGGTGATGAAGGTTCAACTATTTTAAGTTATTTATTATTTGAACGATCTTATACTCAAGAACTCATTGATTTAGGTTTTCAAGATGGGATGGATATGTCTGAATCGATCACCAAGTTTTTTGAATAATATTAAAATAAATCACACCTATTCTTACCTTTAATTGAGTACCATTAATTCATTGACGGACAACTGTCGGGGTCATGGCGAATGAGTGTCGTAACTACCCTCCTTAGTTTTAAGATAATATTTCTGCTATACAATAATGTCATGAAGGAGAATTAAAATGAGTATCTCATCAGAAATATTAGTATCGTTAAGAAGAGACCGCGGCTGGTCACAACAAAAATTATCAACCATGAGTGGTATCAGTGAACGAACAATTCAACGCGCTGAAAAAGATGGAGCTTGTTCTTTAGAAACAAAACTTGCTCTTTCATCAGTATTTGAAATTACTCCTACAGAGTTATCCAGTTCTAACCAACAAGAACAAAGCCCTCAGACCATTACTTATATTACCGACTGGGCTGGTGCTTTTGGATTATTAATTCTCGGACTATTAGCTCCCGCGATTATGTTACTCACATCGACCAATGGAAAGTGGGAATTAGCTAGTGCAATGACGGTTTGGTGCCTAACGATTATCTTTGCCATTATGAATTATGGTGCTAGAGAAACTTACCGCTTCTTCGATAATACTTCTTGGATAGTTAAATACCCGAGTTATGTACCAGACTTAAATAAACTAATTCTATTAGGGCAATCCGTTATTAATTCGGCATATATTATTGGTGTTATTGCAGTTTTAGTTAGCGCTCTTTCAATCGCAGTGCATGCGCCAGAAATGTTAAACGATTTAACTTCATACTTAACAATAATAATAAGACCTTTAGTTTATGCCATTTTACTAATTGAGTTTTGGATTAGACCTTATAAAAAGAAAATGGAAAGGATGTTGGCTGATCAATTAAAGATTGTTTCATAATATTCTAAAGGTTAACTTGTATGTTTTTAACGAAATACTCATATTGCTTTGTTTCTGAAGGAATAACGTGTTTTTCACACCAATTCCAATCAATATTTTTGCCTTTTTCAATCATTACAACAAACTTAGCACCTAGATCTTTATCTTGTGAGCATCCACCAAGCGCAAGTGTATTTGCATCGGTATCATTGTATATAGCATAGCCTTCAAATTTATATCTTTCTTTGGCATTGCCTTTATATACCTTCTGAGGAAAAATTGTTATTTCATACTCCTGCTTTTCACCATGAGCTACAACTCTACCAATTTTTTGTACCCCAATGATCTCTCCATAAAATATAACACTTGAGTCGCTAGCCACATCTTTCATAGTTCTATCATAACTACAGCTGCATCCGAATGAATAACTAGAGAATAGGACCGATAATGTAAATAAAAAAGTTAAATCCTGATTGTTTCATCATTTGATTAATCGTATTAATTGGCTTTGAGTTCCGCATCTCTATAGATCCAAGATATAGTTTATAGTTTATCATCAGGTAACTTAAGTATCCGCTCACTACGCCATACTCTAATTATATGTATGACCTTTGCCTCCAACAAATATACAACTCTAAATGGTGGATGAATAATTTCACGAATTGATTTGTCACCGAACTCTGGAACTGTTCGACCTATTTTAGAATGATCGTTTAGAGTTTCAATATGAGAAAAAATGTCTGAGATAAAATCAATTCCAATATTTGGAACCCCCAGTTCAGTGTAGTAGCTCTTTATATCTTCTAAATCGGAAAAAGCAGAATTTGATACCCGTATTTTCACAAATTATAGACCGAGTTTTTTTTTTGCTTCACTAAGCTCAATGCTGTTACCTTCTTTTACTTCCATAAGTCCTTGTGCAATTGATTTAATAAAGACTAACTCTTCTTCCGTTTTTTCATATTCTTGTAAACTTTGAACTACAGCAACGCCTCGTCCACGGCTTGTCAATAATATAGGTCGATGCGTTTCATTAGAATGTTTGATCACTTTTCCAGGATTAACTTTTAAATCAGAGAGGGGAACGATGTCTTCCGAGAATTTTGTTTTCATGTGAAATGCCCACCTAGTTACTTAAAGACCTATTTATAGCACCTGTTAAGAGGTCTTTCAATGGTTTTAAGCATTTGTTAAGTGCTTAAACGCTCTAGAATCCGTAGATTCTCAAATTGTGAAGTGATGTCCATTAATCAAATTTAACCGAGAAACCAACGTCATCACCTTCAAGCCACATACACTGATCAACAAACACGTTAGGCACGGCCACAATTTGATCATTGTAATAAATAATCGGCAACCACTTCCTTTGCCATGGAGGTACTTTCAACTCTTGATAAATTTTCTTTAAATCCGTTGAATGATTTCTACCAAAAGGGTGTGCAACCTCTCCACCGACTCTTGGTCGAACAGTTATTTTTTCATTCTCTTTTGGAAGTCTAATCTGCAAAGTATTTTCATTCGAAAACTCTGCAGTCAATTCAACACCATTATCTAATTGAAGGTTTTCTTTTAGATCATCCCAGTCAACCTTTTCAGTTAAAGCGACAGGTTCTTGTTGATGACAAAAGTACAACTCGCCATTATACGAACGTAAAAAACCACTAGAAATTTTTATTTCGATTTGTTTTTGTTTTAGCTCGCTATCACTAGAATTATTATCTTCAGTATCAAGTCCAAGCTGTTTGATTAACTCTTCAATATCAGAACCATTAGTCGGTGAAGCTGTTTTCTTTTTAATCCAAAAGTGAAGAAGGTTTTTTTGACGGGCTATAGACAATTTGATTAATTTTTCTAAACAAAGTGTCTTAGGTGTTAATTCGATTTGATTAAGGTCTTCTTTAGCAACTTCATCCAGAATAGATACTTGCTCTTTAGCAAGTAATGAAAAGTTTGCAATCGAATTTGATGCTTTTGGCCATTTTGTTTGGATCAATGGGACTACTTTATTTCGAATAAAGTTTCGATGATATTGGCTCGATTGATTGGAAGGATCTTCAATCCATTGAAGTTTATTATCAACAGCATAGGCTTTTAATTGCTCTCTCGAAAAATCTAATAACGGCCTAATTAATTGCCCCTTAAAAAGTTTACGGCTCGCAGGGATCCCCGACATACCATGGATCCCTGTACCACGAAATAATCGAAATAAAAGCGTTTCAACTTGGTCATTTAAATGATGAGCAAATGCCATTGTTTGACCATCTTCGACTAATTCTTTAAAAAATTGATAACGACCATTTCTAGCATCTTCTTCACTTGTTTTATTTAACTGAGATAAATTGAGTTGTTTTGAATAACAAGCAATTTGATAACTATCACATTGTTGTTGGCAATGATTTTGCCAATCATTAGAAGAGGATTGCAAACCATGATTAACATGAGCCGCGGCTAAATTTGGAATTTTGTTTTGACGATACAACTGAATGGCGGCAAATAATAAAACAGAGGAATCTAACCCACCGCTGAAGGCAATAATTAGTGAATCATTTTGAGTTAATAAAGATGTTTGAGAATTACTTTGAGATGAGCGGAGACAACATTGATTAAAATGATTGAGTAGAGCTGTTTCAATTATGTGCATGAACCTATTACCGTTAACATATCATCATTAACAAAACAGCTCTAACTTAACAAAAGCTTATTCTTCCCAATCAGCTTGAACACCAAAAGACATTAAGCGTTGATAACGTTGATCTAATAATTCATCTTTAGAAAGCTTTTGCAAACCTTGTAAATCACCTAACAATTGAGTTTTTAAAGACGCTGCCATTGTCGGGTGATCTTTATGCGCCCCGCCTTCAGGTTCTGGCACAATTGAGTTAATTAATTTTAATTCTTTTAGTTTTGTTGCAATAATACCCATGGCTTTTGCGGCGTCAGATGCTTTGCCCGCATCTTTCCATAAAATAGAAGCGCAACCTTCTGGAGAAATAACAGAATAAGTGCTGTACTGGAGCATATTGACTCTATCGCCAACTCCAATCGCCAATGCACCACCTGACCCCCCTTCACCAATAACCGTACAAATAATCGGAACCTTGAGCTCAGACATCACTTTTAAATTTTGTGCAATCGCTTCACTTTGGCCTCGCTCTTCTGCTCCAACCCCTGGATATGCTCCTGGTGTATCAATAAAGGTGATAATTGGCCAATTGAATTTTTCTGCCATTTGCATTAAACGTAATGCCTTTCTATATCCTTCTGGCCTTGGCATTCCAAAATTTCTAGCCACTTTCTCTTTAGTATCTCGGCCTTTTTGATGACCGATGATCATTACCGGCTGCCCATCAAGTCTGGCAGGCCCACCAATAATCGCTAAATCATTAGCAAAATGTCTGTCACCCGCTAAATCATTGTAATCAGTAAAAATTAAATTAATGTAGTCTTGTGTGTAAGGTCTTAACGGATGTCTCGCTAATTGAGCAACCTGCCAAGCATCTAATTTCGAAAAGATTTGAGTCGTTAAATCTTTACTTTTGAGCTGAAGACGTTCAATTTCTTCATTAATATTGATCTCACTATCATCGCCCATTAGGCGTAGTTCTTCTATTTGAGCTTCCATTTCCGCAATAGGGCGTTCAAATTCTAGGAAAGTCATAATTTCTATTTTCTCTTTTAATACTTTCAATCATCACTCACGCAAGGCCCAAATAGCCGATCCGTGTCATTCTGCGACATTCTAACCGTTTTTAGCTTTTAATCAAAATCAATGTCGCACTGATTGGCTCATTTCGTTAAATTTTTTCTTTTTGTTAGCACCTATTAACACTAATTCAATCGTATTTTTTATAGAACACAGAAACATCAATGTTGTGGTGAAATAGAGATGTATTTATAGTACTAATTCACAATCATCACAAATAGTCCGCTAATATCACCGGTTCTCATTGGATCTCTAGCCTGACTAGACTATATTAATAAGTAAGAAAATACCCTTTAAACCTAAGAGTTTCAGCAACAAAACTTAGTTTTACCATCATCGTTGGAAAATATCGGCCATGTCTAGGAAGTTACGTACATTATTAAAACAAAATAGACGCTTAGAAGAGAAAATTTTCTATGAACCAAGAAGAACGGATTGGCGAAAAGATTTAATCACCCCTAAAGAAATTGCAGATGCGTTAACCTGTTTAGCTAATCGAATTACAGAAAATCAGTCAGAAGAGTTGTCTGTACTCAGCATGCTCAATGATGTTAATTTTATCACTGGTCGCCCCTTAGGTTCTTACGAAAAAAATGCGCTACAAGTGGTAGAAATCTTATTTAACTATTTACGGATTAATACTCAGTTTGACCAAAAATTTTACCATATACTCAACAGCTTACAACTCGCCTTTACCCGTTTGGCATTAGATGATCTCAGCTTTTTAGATAATCCCAAACATGCCGCCATTACATTTCTTGAGAAGTTGCTAGATATTGGTTATCACTTTGATGCTAATGCAGGCAAGTTAACCGAATTTTTTGTTCGTGCAATAGAGTTACTCATTAACCGCTTGGCCAATAACGATCAAATATCGGTTAAAACATTTTCACTAGCAGAGAAAAAATTTGACGAATACCTACAAAGCTACAATGAAAAAGTTGATCACAATAAAAACAACTTAATCAAAAAAGTCGAAAAAAAATCACGAAAGATTGAAGCGGACTTCCATACCTCAAGCTTAATTAAAGCAAAAACAGAAGGTGATGAGGTTCCAATATTCTTACTTGATTTTTTTGAAAATCAACTGTCTCTAGTTTTACATCAAACCATTGTAAAATATGGTACTCAAAGCAAACAGTGTCAACAACTACTAACTGATATGGATACCATCACCTGGAGCATCACCTGCCCTTATGGCGATCCTGATTACAATAGTCGCTTTGAGTCAGATGTGCCATCCACAATGACACGAATATTTGATAGCTTTAAAAAATGTGATCTTAATAATCAATATGTACAAGATTTCTTTTTTGAAGTCGAAGATTTGCATCGAAAAAAATTAGATGGTCAACGTGTCCATTTAGATGTCATGATATGTGCGGACATATTTGTAGATGAAGATCTTGATTCTGATAACGTTGAAAGTTGGAACAGTGTCCCGTCTAAAAAATTCGAAATACAAAGCTTACAAGAAACTCATTGGTACTATTTAACCATTGACCATAATAAAATTAGAGGTCAACTGCTGCTTAACCATCAATTTTCTGAAAAACTCTATTTTGTAAACCTCTCTGGAGAGGAGTTATTAACCGTCGAATTTAACCAAACCGATTATTTATCTTCTAACCTAGAAGCTTTTATTGGCGTTGACGAAGCTCATTTTGATTATGCCATTAATTTTTTGTCCAATGAACTCAGTTCAAAAATTGAGGTATTAGAGTTTGAATACGAAAAATTTAAGCAACAAGAATTAATCGACAAAAAACAACAAGAACAATTAGAAAAACGAACCAAACAAGCCATGCTCGACCGTCAAGAAGAAGAAAAGAAAATTGCAGAAAAACGCAGACTTTCTTTATTAGAAGAAAAGAAAAAAATTCATGAAAAAGAAATGGCTCTCGAATTAATTGAAGCCGAAAAACGTTTTAAAGCAAAAGGGATATTACGAAAACTATCTCCAGGCTCAAAAGTAGCAATATTAGTCAAACCAAAACGTTGGGTAGAAGCCTCTTTAATGTTAATGTCTAAAACCACCCAACGATATATTTTTATTGATAAGAATGAAAAAAAGATATCAGAACCTTCGCAGCAAGAATTAATAGAGATGATTAATCAAGAAAAAATTAAATTAATCTCAGCAGATGTCACTCAACTCGATCCCATGCAATCACTGGTTGCCAAACGTAGAGAAAAATTATCTCAACGTTTATAACTAGAATTATTTACAGGGTTCTATAATGCCGTTATCTTGTTTGAATGCCGCCAACCTATTGGTATCTGTCATCCTATTGGAATCCCGTTATCCTCAAAGTGTTTTATTGAGGAACCACAAGCTTTTAAACTCGACTCTAACCTGAAATGAAATACACCCTAAAAATCATCACTAGCTTTAGCATTGTTCTATTAACGGCTTGCTCAAATCCTCAATCTGAGGACTTTAACTCTGAAAAACTTATCTCTGAAAAGCTTGTCTCAAAAGATACGGCATCTAAAGAAATCATAAGTGAAAATATATTATGCAAAAATCCTCGACCCGAAATGTGCATAACAATATACCAACCCGTTTGCGCGGTTAAAGAAACAAAAATAAGATGCATTAGCCGCCCTTGCCCTTCAACGGAAATGGTCACTTATTCCAACAGTTGCACGGCATGTTCCGATCCCAGCGTTATATCTTACCAAGCTGAACCATGCCAATAACTCAAATAAAATCGCAACAAGATTAAAGACCACCTAATTATCTGCCGATAAGCTTATACCCAGTAGAAAAAATAAGTCTTTAAATGTGAATAATTCTATTCTTACCCCTTTATTAATGACGGTTTTGTTATTAATAACCGCGCCATTATCGGCCTCTGAGATTGAGATTGATTCAAATCAAAAGCCTACTCACGAAGAAAATACAATCATCGAATACTCTCATTTAGCTTGGCAAAGCAGTTCTCTTCAAGCGATTAATATCCAAGTTTTGCCTATTAAAAATCTTTCTGGGATCCCTATTGAACGGCGAGAAGAAACCGCTGATTATTTTTCTCATGGAAAAATACCGCAACAAATTTTAACAATTTTTTCTGACTTGGTGAGCGCTAGCCGTTATTTACAAGTCCCTTATCAATATGCCAATCAAAAACCATCACCTTCGGCGGTTCCAGACTACTATTTTCAATTAACCATTGATAACTATCAACTCCCTTTTGAATACGCTGCTGACGATTCTTGGTGGAAAAAAATGCATGATGATGTTGACCGCTGGTTAATTAAACCTGAGAGTTCAATTATTAAATTATCACTAACCATTAGCAGTGGAAAAAAATGGATTTCCCCATGGCATCAATCAATTGAAACACGAGTAAGCGATTGTGATTTAAACCTTCAAATTCAACCGTTAACATCAAATATTAATCAAGATAAAACCGTGAGAGAGTATTTAAAAACCACCTCAGGGCAATCCTTTGTGGCGGCAAGTAATTATTTAATTTTACAGGCAATACAAAAAATAAATCAACGACAAGCAATGGCAAAAGTGATCAGTAAATTTGAGAATGAAATTTTCATTGTCGCAGAAAAAGGTCAATTTACATTAGGCGAGAAACTTGATATATATTATCAACCAACAATAAAACACCAAAGTTTATTACCTGCAGGAAAAATTGAGATTATAAAAACATATAAAAATCAAGCGGTCGCTTATCCGGTTAATATGAGAAGTGATCAAATAAAGGTTGGTGACTGGATTGAACTCAATGAAAAACGCATTTACAGCAAACCTAAATCAGTTTTTAAAGCAAAAAATAACTGCGGCGGAGAAAGAATCGTTCAGCTGCTCTAAAAAAGATTATCAGAGCTTTACAATTCAACCAGAGCAAACTGGACAATCTGTTTTTTTAGCATATTTTAATTTGGTAAAAGAGCAATCCAAACCATCGTATAAAGTCAACTCTCCAGATGCAACTTTGCCAGACTGGCTAATTACTTTTATAACCTCCAACGCCTGTAAACTGCCAATAACACCAACAACTGGCGCGACCACACCATTCTGTGAACATGTTTGACTAACCGACATACCTTCATCATACAAGCAACAATAACAAGGCGAATTCTCTTTCATAACAAAAGTTGTTAACTGCCCTTCCCATCGAATTGCCGCACCAGAAATTAAAGGCACTGATTGTTTAAAGCAAACTCGATTCAACATAAAACGTGTTTCAAAATTATCACAACAATCTGCAACCGCATGACATGCACTTATAATTTTCGATAAATCATTTTCATCAAGTCGCTGATTAATTATATTAATTTTTAAGTCAGGATTTAATTCGAGCAAAGTCTTTTTTGCAGAATCAACTTTATCAACACCTTGAGAACTGTCTTTGTGAATAATCTGACGTTGTAAGTTAGAGAGTTCCACTTGATCGTCATCAATTAATGTTAGCTCTGCAATACCCGCAGTAGCAAGATACATAGCCACGGGAGATCCTAAACCGCCTAAGCCCAAAATAACAACATGAGACTGGCATAATCTATTTTGCCCTTCAATATCGATTTGCGGCAACATAATTTGACGAGAATATTTTAGTAATTGGTGGTCAGTTAACATTGAAACAATCCTATCGTTACACGTTCATTGCCAGCTAAATCAACAAAGGTTTCAATTTTCGAATAATTAGATTGAGCAAAAATCTCTCTCACATCAGCTCCCTGTTGATAACCATGTTCAATCATTAAAGCCGCCCCCGATAATAAATAATTTCGTGCTTGCGAAATAATAATTTTAATATCATAAAGCCCATTATCTTTTGAAACTAAAGCGCTTTTTGGTTCATAAAGCAAATCACCTTGAGTCAAATGTTTATCGGTTTCATCAATATAAGGGGGGTTTGAAACAATCAATTTAAATGGTTTTTTTAATTTTTTTTCAAAATACTCAAACCAATCACTTTGAATAAATGTAACATTAGTAATGTTATTTAACGTCGCATTTTTTTTTGCTAAATCAATCGCTTGTTGTTGAAAATCACAACCCGTCACTTGCGAATTGATTTTTTCACTAGCAATGGATAAAGCGATAGCGCCTGTACCAGTACCCAGATCTAAAATACGAGATTGATCGCTATCAGCTAAAAACTCAAGCGCTTTTTCAACCAACAATTCTGTTTCTGCCCTTGGGATTAAGGTACTCGAATTAGTCAATAGTCGTAAACTCCAAAACTCTTTTTCGCCAGTAATATAAGCAATAGGTTCGCCTGATTTTCGGCGCTCAATTAACGCGATATAATCTTGATATTGCTGCGAAGTTAACTCAAAGTCTGGCCAAGTTTTCAACCAGGTGAAATCTTTTTTTAATAAGTCGCTTAATAAATATCTCGCATCAATTAATGCTTCATCGCCACCAATAGTTGACTGAGCTTGTTCAAGTAATTGAGTGATATTCATCGGAATAATTGAATTACAAATTTAATGGATATGATATGGTTTGGCAGCAGCACATGGCAATTTTTTGATCGTAATAAGCCGCTTCATTAATGAAAGCCAAAAATGTTTCTTCACCCTCATAATGAATCACCTTTCCGCTAAATGATATAAATAATGGATCGCCTTTAACTATTTTAGGATAAGCAATACCAATTAAATCAGGATGAACACAAGCCGATATATTTCCATGCTGATCCGTGGGAAAATATATTTTAGAGGTGTAACTCATAATCTCAACGTTATCATTTAAATCTAAATGGTCACCATTATTATATTTTTCAACAAATTCAAGACAAGCATTAACGGCATTTCTTGTTTTGCTAAAACAATCATAGTCTAAACACCCTTGAGGAATAGGGCCTACTTCCACTAAAATTCCTTTTTCTGCAACGGTTTCCAGAAAGTGATGATCTGCCATTAAATTAGCTTCGGAAGTAATCACGATTTCGGGTAATGTTTTTATTAAGTATGAAGCTAAGCTCAAATGAAAAATATCAAGACGTGTCAAAACAATATTCGTTTGCATATTCGCGGTGCTGGTATGAAGATCGATAATAAAATCAATCTTAGAGTTGCCTTTTCCACCTAATGATCGATTGATTTCTTTTGCGCGAGACTGTTCTAAACTATTAAGGCTTTCATTCTCAAGATCACTCTTTTTAAAACACCGATTTAAATCGTGTTCTATATAACGTTTGTTGGCTTTCACCGCTTCGGGGTTTGCAATTAAATAGTCTAAATCAACCAATGGATATTCTTTTTCTTGTTGATTATTTTTCCACTGATGAACAAGGTGTATGCCGGTTAATTCATTGCCATGAGTTCCACCAACTAAAAGTACCTTCTCAATATTTTTTTTGGTATCAAAAGCACTCATATGAAATTAATTTTTTTCCGACAATGATGCGAGTTGATCTGCCTGGTATTCACTATTTAAGGGCGTTAACAACTGCTCCAAATCACCTTGAATAATTTCATCTAGTTTATAGAGTGTTAAATTAATTCGATGATCGGTCATTCTACCTTGTGGAAAATTATAAGTTCTAATTCTTTCAGAACGATCTCCACTGCCCACTAAACTCTTTCGCTCTTCTGCTTGTTCATCATGCGCTTTTTCTTCTTGCGCGGCTAATAAACGAGACTTTAATACACTTAAAGCTTGCGCTTTATTTTTGTGTTGCGAGCGGCCATCTTGGCACTCAACCACTAATCCCGTTGGTAAATGAGTCACACGAATAGCTGAGTCGGTTTTATTTACATGTTGACCACCAGCACCTGATGCTCTAAAAGTATCAATCCTAAGGTCTGACGACTTAATTTCTATTTCATCTAACTCATCCGCTTCAGCCATAACTGCCACGGTACAAGCTGAGGTATGTACTCGTCCTTGCGATTCTGTTTCTGGAACTCGTTGAACGCGATGAACTCCCGACTCGAATTTTAATTTTGAATAAACATTCGCGCCAGAAATTAAACAAATGATTTCTTTATAACCACCTTGTTCGCTACGCGTTTCATTCATCACTTCAACCTGCCAGCGATTTTTTTCTGAATAACGGCTATACATTCGAAATAAATCACCAACAAACAATGCGGCTTCATCACCACCAGTACCGGCTCTAATTTCAAGAAAAATATTTTTTCCATCATTTGGATCTTTTGGTAATAATAATTTTTGTAATTCAATTTCTATAGGTTCAAGCTGTTGTTTACTTTCTTTAAATTCCTCTTGTGCCATTTCTCGCAATTCTTCATCAGAATCATTCATCATTTCTTGAGCATTTTTAATTTGTTCAACCAATTCATTATATTTCACAAAACAAGAGACGATCTCTTCAAGTTGAGAATACTCTTTTGATAAATCACGAAATTTATTTTGATCGCCCAGCACTTCAGGGTCACCTAATAAATGACCGACTTCTTCATGTCTTTCAGCAAGGGTTTCTAATTTTCTTAAAATTGAATCTTTCATAATATTTATCTTTTTATTTATTTAAATTTGTTTTAAGCCAAATGAAAGACTTATTTATCGGCCAGAGTAAAAGCATCTGATAACACTTTTAAAGCTTTTTGATCACTCTTTTCACCCGCTTGTCTAATCACTTGGGTCGGTTGATGCATAAATTTATTACTCAAACGATTTGCCATATCTAAAATTACTTTTTCAACATCCTGAAAATCGACAGAATTAATGGTATTTTTATCTTCACTTTGCGAAGTTAACTTGCTTAACGCCCGATTAACTTCACTGCTTTTAATTTTTTCAAAAGTTGTTCTAAATTCTTTTAATAATGAAACCGAATTTAAGGACTGCAGCCAAGCAAGATATTTTGTAGTATGAAAACTAACAAACTCTTTTGCTTCAATTGCTGCCGCTTCACGCTGTTTTAAATTTTCTTGAATAACGCCTTGCATATCATCAACCGTATAAAGATAAACATCGCTTAGTTCTGCAACTTCCGCTTCAATATCTCTTGGTACCGCAAGGTCAACCATTAAAGTCGAACGATGCTTTCTGGCGGTAATCGCTTTTTCCATTAAACCTTTACCAATAATTGGTACAGGGCTTGCCGTTGAACTAATAATAATATCTGCATGAGTCACTAGCTCAGGTAACGCAGACAAACTGTAGGCTTGCGCGTATTGGTTTTGCTGATTAAGCTCACTGGTTAAAATTTGAGCTCTTTCAACCGTTCGATTTGCCACATTGATATTTGTAACCCCTTGGCGCAATAAATGTTTAGCCGCGAGCTCGATAGTTTCACCGGCACCAATTAACAATACCGTTAATTGACTAAAATCTGAAAAAATTCTTTTTGCTAATGTAATTGCTGCATAGGCAACAGACACCGCACTTTCACCAATTTGAGTTTCAGTTCTAACTTGTTTAGCGACGCTAAAGGTTTGTTGAAATAAACGATTCAAATACAAACCAATACTACCGGCATGACAGGCATAACCATAAGCATCTTTTACTTGCCCCAAAATTTGAGGCTCACCAAGCACCATCGAGTCCAGCCCGCAAGCAACAGACATTAAATGAGAAACCGCTGACGAGCCTGAAAGCACATAATAGTGAGCGTTTATTTGACCACTCTCAATTTGATGATGTTGTGCTAACCAATCAATGATTTTTCTTTCTGTTTGAGTCAGTGCCTCTTTTATAGGTAACGGTTGATCATCTGCAAGTTGTTGTTTAACAGGGGGTTCTGCGCAAAAAGTCGAATCATTAGATATCAAGTGATGTGGGCATCGGTAAATAATTTCCATACGATTACACGTTGAAATAATCGCAACTTCTTCTAACTCTAAGTCCTTTTTTAAGGATTTCAAAACTTGTTCAAGCCGGTTAGGTTCAAATGCGACTTTCTCGCGTACCGTGACAGGCGCCGTCTTATGATTAATTCCTAAAATTGAAACAGGCATGATATAAACGCTAATAAATCAAAGAAAATAAGCGAGTCAGACCTCTATTGGTCACCATTTTATGAGCACATTTTATGGTCATCACAATGCCTGTATTTGGACTTATCGTTAACTGGAAAATAGCAGAAATCAAAGGGTACTCGCTCTAATTAATCAGTCATTCGCTGGCTGATAAAAATATGTCGATATAATTTGATGTGATTCTATCCTGTATGAGGTACAAATTATAGCAAACTACTCAATATTTTGTGCTTAACTCAATGATATTTCAAACATTCATGCCAAAGAGAAATCTGGTATTTCACTCAACTAAATTATATTATACTTACTCTCACTCAGGTTTGATAAAAAACACACTGGGATACATAGCCAATATGCTGAGCTTGCATCCCTTATTAAATGACATATTAAAGAGTTCTGTAATTTGCCAATGAAAAAATCAAATTTTAATCGCATCATTTTTTTTATAATAAGCTGTATTTACTTATCAAGTTGCGCAATTCAAGCCAACAAGCCACAATTATTTTCTACAGCTCATAAAACTCATCAGCTCGACAATCTTTCTCATTTAACTGAAAAAGAAAAAATAGAGCTCTTTAAAAATATTACTGCAGGCGATCTATCAGTAGCCAATGGCGAATATGAATTAGCTACAAGCTATTATCTCGCAGCAGCACGACTATCTAAAAACATTTACCTGATCAAACTCTGCATAGAGACCGCTAAAAATACCAAAGACGAGTTAGCCGCAATACAAGCGGCAGATATCTGGTTAGAAATATCCCCTAATAATACGGAAGCGCTTTTACTAAAAATAACGAGCTTACTCTCTCACCACAATATTAAATCAGCCATACAATTTACAAAGGTATTATTTAACCAACGTATTTCTCAAACAACACTCTTTAAACATTTCGAAAACATCATCAGCACGCTACATCCTGCGGCGGTTAATGCCTATTTAAAACAATTGAGTATTTCTTATCCTAAAATGGTTTCAATTCATACTGGACAAGCGGCTTTATATGCAAAAATGGCTAATAAAACTCGAAACCCTGGAGCAACAACATCCCAAGCTTTGCTCTATTTGCAAACCGCACTTAATTTAAAAAAGAACTTCATACCCGCAGTAGAGTTAAAAGTTAAGCTACTTTTTCAATCAAAAAATCCCACACAGGCTCTAACTTATTTGCAAAAGCTATTTTCTCAATATCCTCGCTCTAAAGCGATCAATACGATATTAGGAGAAGTTCTTTACGATTTAAAAAAATACCCTCAGGCGGCTACGCACTACAGCAAATGGCTAAAAAAACACAAAAAAGATCTCAAATCAAGATTTTACCTAGCCGCAACTTATTATGCTCAAGAAAAATACCAACAAAGTTTAAAACATTATCAAAAAATGTTGGGCACAAACTACCAAACGCAATTAGTTTATGTTTTTTGTGGTCATGCGGCGAGCCGTTTAAAAGAATATCAACAAGCCATTAATTGTTATAAAAAAGTAACCGCAGGAAAATACCTTACTCGAGCAAAAATCGAATTAGCTAAAATTTACAGCTTAACAGATCAAATAGATAAGGCACTTGCCACCGTAAGAAATGTTGAGTTTGCCTCCGATGAAAATAAACGAATACAACTGATCAATCTTGAAATTGAAATTCTTTATCAACATGTCGGCTTGCTGCAAGCTCAACAGCGATTAAATAAAGCGCTAGTCAACCACCCCGACAATATGAATTTATTGATCAAAAAAATAAAAATAAATGAGCTCGCGGATAAACCAAATGAATTAATCCCTCTACTTTTTTTAGCAAAAAAGCAAATAAAAGAAAGTACAAAAATTCAATCGTTTAACTTAGCTGTAGCGGCTTATTTACATTCCAAAAATTATTATCAACAAGCAGTATCATGGTTAGATGAAGCCCTTAAAGATTCACCAAATAATAACGATTATTTATACACGAGAGCATTATACAAAGAACCGTTAGGTCATTATGATGAAATGATTGCAGATTTTAAATTATTACTCAGCTTAGAACCTGAAAATATTAATGTCATTAATGCGCTTGGTTACACACTCGTTGACCGTAATAAAGAACTCGATTATGCCAGTCAATTGATTGATCAAGCCTATTTAGCTAAACCCAACAATCCAGCAATAATTGACAGTAAAGGATGGTTAGCTTACCGACAAGGGTTATATCCACAGGCGTTAACCTATTTAATTGCCGCCTATGAGCTGTCTCCTAGTGCCGATGTTGCGGCACACATTGGCGAAGTTTATTGGGTATCTGGTGATAAAGAAAAAGCCGTCATTATTTGGCAACAAGCAAAAAACATTGATCCTAACAATTATTTGTTACTCGATATTCTTAAACGATTTGATGTTAAATTAAAATAAAAATCAATAAGGAAATATCCGTGCACTTAGTTAACCTCCGACAATGTTTCTTCATCCTTATCATGCTTTTTTTTAGTGGTTGTGCCACTAATCCCACATTAAAAAAAGTTGATGTCAAAATGGGCCTCAGTTTATCTGAACTACATCATTGGCACTTAAACGCTAGAATTGCCATTAACACTCCAACAGAAAATATAACCGCAAGTCTTTATTGGAAAAAAAAACACCAACAGTTTGATTTTTTAATCAGTGGTGCTTTTGGTATTACTTATGCGCATTTAATTCAAGAAAAAAATCATGCCAGCTTAGAAATTCATGATAAAGACAAACTTATTCATACTGACGCCAATCAATTATTGCAAGAGTCATTAGGTTGGGATTTTCCTATTCATTCTTTATCATATTGGGTAAAAGGATTACCTTCTGGTCATGCTGACGAGCAACTTAGTTATAATAAAAAAAATCAACTTAGTAAAATAACATCGGGACTTTGGCAAATCCATTTTTCTAAATACCAATATTTTCAAGGCTATTCTCTACCAAAAATGATTAAAGTTAATCACCCTGATATTCAATTAAAAATTGTTGCTAAGCAATGGACTTTTTGGGAATAAATAATGTTATCAAGCTCCGGTAAAAACAATATGAGCTGTTGGCCTTGCCCTGCCAAACTTAATTTATTTCTTCATTTTATTGGCCGTCGTGATGATGGTTATCATTTATTACAAAGTTATTTTCAACTTTTAGACTTTGCAGACGAATTACAAATTACGCCAACCCAAAATGGCAAAATTCATTTTAGTTGTGATCAAACAACGCTCAATAATGAAAATAATTTAGTCGTTAAAGCCGCCAAACTTTTGCAACAGCACAGCCAAACCAAACAAGGCGCTAAATTACATTTAATTAAAAATTTGCCCGTAGGCGGTGGCGTTGGTGGTGGTAGTTCAAACTGCGCCACCACCTTAGTCGCACTAAATCATTTATGGAATACCTCTCTAAGCCTTGATGAACTCGCGCAATTAGGCGAAACACTAGGTGCGGACGTCCCCTTTTTTGTGCGAGGAAAAAGCGCTTTTGTTGAAGGTATTGGAGAAAAAATCACCCCTTTTTCATTGCCTCCAGCCTACTTTTTAGTCACTCAACCTGATTGTCATATTGCCACAAATGAAATTTTTTCAAATCCTCTGTTGACAAGAAATAGCAAAGCTATCACAATACGCGACCTCAAAGCACTGGGACTACCTTTTAAGGGAGTTAATACGATGCAACACTTAGTCGTAACTCACTATAAAGAGGTTAAGCAAACACTTGAATGGTTAAGTAATCACTCAAGCACTGCCAGAATGACAGGTTCAGGAAGTAGTCTATTTTCTGTCTTTGACAATCTGAAAGATGCTAGTAAAATAGCCGCCCTATGCGAACCGAGTTGGCTAACTTTTGTTGCTCGGGGAACGAGTCAATCAGGATTGCATAAAAAATTAGGTTATACTAATATTTAGTAACGGTTTTATCACTAGTTTCTAAAAGTACAACTTAATCAATGTTAATCATTCGATTGAGAATACATTGCTGGGATGTCGCCAAGCGGTAAGGCAACGGGTTTTGATCCCGTCATGCGCAGGTTCAAATCCTGCCATCCCAGCCATTTTCTTTGACCTGCACTTTTTAAAAGTATGTTTTTAACATTGGTACAAAAATAAAGAAAACAGACCTATCTTAATGTACTATTCTTTCATCATATCCAAATTAGTTAATACCATCGAGGAATAACCATGTCTGAACTCATGCTTTTTAGCGGAAACGCAACACCAGAACTTGCGGCAAAAATAGCTGATTATTTAGGAACAGATATTGGCAAAGCCAAAGTCTCTCGTTTTAGCGATGGTGAAGTTAACACTGAAATTTTAGAAAATGTTCGCGGAATGGATGTTTTCATTATTCAATCGACTTGCGCGCCTACTAACGAAAGTTTAATGGAGCTAGTCATTATGGCAGACGCTTTGCACAGAGCATCTGCAGGAAGAATCACAGCCGTTGTCCCTTATTTTGGTTATGCCCGACAAGACAGACGTGTAAGAAGTGCTCGAGTACCAATCAGTGCAAAAGTTGTTGCCGATATGATGGCCGTTGTTGGAATTAATCGTGTATTAACCGTTGATTTACATGCTGACCAAATTCAGGGCTTTTTTGATATTCCGGTTGATAACGTTTATGCCACTCCCATATTAATCCAACACATCCAAAAAAATGCAACCGGTGACGAAATGGTTGTTTCACCCGATGTCGGCGGTGTTGTACGTGCAAGAGCGGTTGCAAAACGATTAAATGATTCAGAACTAGCCATTATTGATAAGCGTCGCCCTGAAGCAAACAAATCAGAAGTCATGCATATTATTGGTGATGTTGAAGGAAGAGACTGTATTATTGTTGACGACATGGTTGATACTGCAGGCACATTATGTGCGGCAGCTGGTGCGTTAAAAGAAAATGGCGCTAAAAGTGTTTCAGCTTACGCTACTCACGCCGTACTTTCTGGAAAAGCGATTGATAATATCAACAACTCTCAACTTGACCAACTAGTGGTTACAGATACCATTCCATTGTCTGATCAGGCAAAAACCTGTGAAAAAATATTCATCTTGAGCTTATCAGACATGCTCGGCGAATCGATTAAACGCATTAACGAAGAAGCCTCATTAAGTACCATGTTTATGGGGTAGTCTCTTAACGAGAGATACTGCAAATCACTGATTTCAAAACTACTGTCACAAATTAAAGAATAATAGATCCCCAATAAAACACTTTGAGGATCACAGAATTCAAAAAATAAGGCTGAATAATCATTCAGCCTTATTTTTATTCCCTACGATAACAAACATATTCATTGCGCTAACCTGCTTTCTGCCTTATAATTCGCCGCCCTTTTTTGAAGGCGTTTAACGCTAAAAAAGTAAGGTATTCACCTCGAACTGGTCGCGGTCGGGGTTTTATTAATCATATTTCGGAGAAACAAAATGAGTACATCATTTGAAGTAAATGCAGAACTTCGCAACGATCTAGGGAAAGGTGCGAGCCGCCGCCTACGACGTTTAGAAGACAAAATACCAGGAATTGTTTACGGTGGAGGTAAAGAACCACAATCACTTTCATTAGTGCACAAAGACATTCTAAAACATCTTGAAGATGAAGCTTTTTACTCACATATTTTAACTTTAACTATTGGTAAAAAATCTGAGAAAGTGATCATTAAAGACTTACAACGTCACCCTTTCAAACCTAAAGTCACTCACATCGACTTTATGCGTGTTAGCGCCACTCAGAAATTTCATACAAGTGTTCCTTTACACTTTATTAATGAAGCTGAATGCCCAGGTGTTAAAGCTGGCGGTGTTGTAAACCATAGCTACACAACTGTTGAAATATCATGTTTACCTAAAAACTTACCAGAGTTTATTGAGGTTGATATGGCTGATTTAGACATGGATCAAATTTTACATCTTTCAGATATTAAATTACCAAAAGGTGTTGAAATTATTGAATTGTCTCATGGTGCAGAGCATGATCAAGCAATTGTTACCATTCACAAAGCTCGTGCCGCAGTTTCAACTGAAGACGAAGAAGGCGCTGAAGATGCTGGCGAAGACGCTAGCGAAGACGCAGCTGAGTAATTCACTCTTTCTCAATGCATCGCACGGTAAGCTGAATCATCGTATGATATTTAGCTTACCGATAATTTTGGCTCTATCCTTAATTAAGATGCGAGATGAATCACTATGATAAAACTCATTGTAGGGCTTGCTAATCCAGGCCCTCAATATGCTCAAACAAGACATAATGCTGGCGCATGGTATGTGAATGCCTTGGCAAATGATTGTTCAATTCCCCTGCAATTAGAAAGCAAATTTTTTGCACACGTTGGTCGTGGAATAATTGGCGATCAGGATTGTCGGTTAGTGATCCCGAATACTTATATGAATGAAAGCGGAAAATCCGTTGCTGCTATTGCCACATTCTATAAAATTTTACCCAATGAAATACTCATTGCTCATGACGAGCTCGACATTGACCCTGGAACCATTAAACTAAAAAAATCAGGCGGTCACGGTGGTCATAATGGGCTCCGAGATATTATTAGCGCACTAGCTAATAGCCGCGACTTCTATCGCTTAAGAATAGGCATAGGGCATCCTGGTAATAAAAATCAAGTCACTAATTATGTTTTAGGTAAAGCGGCTGCAAACGAACAACGCGCTATTGAAGAAAGTATTGATGAAGCGATAAGGCACAGTGCCAACATCATTTCAGGACAACATGAAAAAGTCATGCAAAGCATGCACGGATTTAAGGCTAACTATTAATCGCCGTAGTTGGGTTAGAAACATCTTTTTGTTTCGTAAAAAAACATTGTAATCATTCTAAATTTTGTTGGGTTACGGCTAAAATGCCTAACCCAACCTACGAAAACAGATTTTGGAGAAAATATGGGTTTTAAATGTGGCATCGTCGGCTTACCAAATGTCGGCAAATCAACATTATTTAATGCATTAACGGATGCAGGTATTGATGCACAAAATTATCCATTTTGTACCATAGAACCTAATACCGGAATTGTGCCAATGCCCGATCCTCGTTTAGATGCGCTATCCGCCATTGTAAAACCAGAAAAAGTACTGCCAACCACCATGGAGTTTGTTGATATCGCCGGATTAGTTAAAGGAGCTTCACAAGGCGAAGGCTTAGGTAATCAATTTTTAGGCAATATTCGCGAAACCGATGCAATCGCACACGTTGTTCGATGTTTCGAAGATGATGACGTCATTCACGTTGAAAACAAAATTGATCCTCTCGATGACATTGAAGTCATCAATACAGAGTTAGCGCTTGCTGACCTTGAATCCGTTGAAAAACAAATCCTTAGAAATACCAAAATTGCAAAAAGTGGCGATAAAGACGCAAAAATATTATTAGAACTTTTACTTAAATTTAAAGTTTTATTAGACGATGGTTTACCGATCCGCGCAGGCGATTGGGACAAAGACGAAGAAAAAGCCATTAAAGGCCTACAAATGATCACCAGCAAACCCACCATGTATATTGCCAATGTCAGCGAAGATGGTTTTGAGAACAATCCTTTCCTTGATCAAGTAAAAGAACTAGCGGCTAAAGAAAATGCCGTGGTGGTCTCTATTTGCGCCTCAATGGAATCAGAAATTGCAGGATTAGAAGCCGATGAGCAAGCCGAGTTTTTAGATGAAATGGGACTTAAAGAACCCGGCTTAAACCGCGTGATCCGCTCAGGCTATGAATTACTGCACCTACAAACCTATTTTACCGCAGGAGTTAAAGAAGTAAGAGCATGGACGGTAAAAGTTGATGCAACAGCTCCTCAAGCCGCAGGTGTAATTCATGGCGATTTTGAAAAAGGTTTTATTCGAGCCGAAGTTGTTTCTTATGATGATTTTATCGAATTTAAAGGTGAAGCAGGTGCAAAAGAAGCCGGTAAATGGCGCTTAGAAGGCAAAGATTATTTAGTCAAAGATGGCGATGTGATGCATTTTAGGTTTAATGTTTAAATATTCGTATATTTCGTAGACTATTTGTTGACAAATGGTCTGCTAAACTGGAAAATACGCGCCTCTTGAGTCTTGACCAAAGTTTCAAGAAAGCTATGAAAATAGCGACAATATCAAATTATGGCAAGGTAGCTCAGCTGGTTAGAGCACATCACTCATAATGATGGGGTCGGTGGTTCAACTCCACTCCTTGCTACCATATA
>Ga0256845_1000840_pt1 | contig 26546 bp, 22 predicted proteins | sample RiftiametaG_FD_189101 | JGI IMG/M metagenome (GOLD analysis project Ga0256845, IMG submission 189101) | Tube worm associated microbial communities from hydrothermal vent at the East Pacific Rise, Pacific Ocean - Riftia | ecosystem: Host-associated > Annelida > Integument > Unclassified ... | reverse complement strand
ATTGGGCTCGTCCCGCCCCCAACGTGTAAATCAAGATGGCGGCGCTACATTGTCCTCGATGATACCGGACCCTCGTCTATGCTCGGCGCCCGTCGATTTCGGGACTTTGTCGACGGCCTGCTAGGGGCTCGCTAGGTTCGGGGCGTGTGCCGACGTAAGGCGCAGCCCGACGGGCAGGCTCTCGCCGAAGATACGTTTGACGTCATTGTCGCTGAGACCATCACCGCGTTCGACCATATCGATCCAGCTCGCAGAGCATTCGGCCTTAGTGAGGGCCTTGATGACTCGACTTCGATGTTCCGCGCCGACGTTGTGTTCAAGGTTGGCGCTGAGTCGGGCGATCGAGGCCGCGGCAAAGGCGGCGCCTTCTGCGCTGGGCCAGTCGAGCTCGAGCAGACGGTCGATCCACGCCTCGGCGACACGTGCAGGGACGACGGTTGTCGCCGAGGCGTGGAAGGGAACGCGGGCACCGACGCGTCCCAGCGGCCAGAAAGATCCAAGTTTCTTCGCCCTTGTGAAGAAAAGTTCTCCGGCGCGGGTCTTTTGGGAAACGGGGAGATGTTCGAGGCTGGCCAGCAGCCGCATCATCTCGATTTCGCCGTGCATATGGGTTCCTGGGGGGAGCTGGGGGCCTCTCCAGAGCCAGGCTTCGATCTGTGTGAAGAGCTGCTGCTGAGGGGTCAGGTCCAGTCCCCCAGCGATGCGTCGCCAAAGGATCCACCATTCGGCCCAGTTGGATCGGCTGGCGATGTGTAGCCCGTGTTCACGAAGCTCGGACATGCGTTGCATCCGGCTTTCGTCATCGGCGGCTCCGAAGCCAGGCCGCAGGCCCCAACCGCAGAGCCGCAGCCAACCGAGTTCGTGTTGTTCGCTGGTGGCCCGGCGATCCTCGTGCTCCATGCAGACCTCCCAAATGGCTCGGCAGGTGTCGACCGACCACCGACCGCGTGGGCCGAGGCTGTTCTCAAGGTTTCTGCGCACACTCTTGATCGCCTTGATGTCGTCTCCAGAGAGCGCTGCCGCCAAGAGTGTGAGGGATTCCGCGAGGCGAGGAGGCGCTGGGAGGGTCGATTTCTGCTGCTCGTCGGCGTTCTGGGCGACCGCGCCCTTCGGTGCATCCACGTGTTGACTCGCTGTGACCAACTCGAGCGTCCACCGGCGTGGGGGAAGCTCTACAGTGACGAGCGAGAGTTCCAGTGCACCCTTTTCTGCCATGGAGGCCAAGAGCGAGACCTGGACTGTATCGTTGCGGAGCTCGGCGGAGCGCCGGGCACGCAGCAAGGTTTCGAGCGGCGGGAGCGAATCGAGGCTGTCATCAAGATCGACGAGGTCGCCGGGGGCATCGAGACGGTCCCCGGTGTACGTGTGTAGAGGGAAAGAGACCGGCCGGTTCAACATGAGATCGAAGGTGCGGTTTGCGACCGAGACCACGGTCCCGTGTTCCATTCCGCGTGGCGCGATGCACATCGCTTGGCGAAGATTCTTCGCGGTCTCGACTTCAATATAATAGGCGCGTGCGGTTCCGCCACCGATGCGTTCACCGAGTCCGCGGCGGGCGAGACCCGAGCGCACGGCCCCATCGGCCACGGCCGTGTCGAGGGACGTGGAGTCGAGCATCCGGGGGGCCTGGTCGCCAAACCAATGGGCGAGACCCTTGCGGAGTTGGGCGACGATGGCCGTAGACTTAAAGACACCCCCATTCAACAGGAGGAGGTCGGGCTGGGGGAGTCCGCCGACGACGGTCGAACCAGCTGCGACCGCGGCCTCGACATGGCGTCGTAGGAACGCGCAGATGTGACGCGGGATCGCAGCGTCGCTGGTGTAGGGGAGACCCAAGGTCGTTAGACCCGCGCGAGCACTGCGCCGGGCCGTTTCGTCGGCCTCTGTAATCGGGAAAAATCCATCGAGGACGACCTGTTCCGCTTCTGCGCGGGAAACGACGATGCTGCGTGTCGCGGCAATGAGCTTTGACCCCCGCGACTGGTGGGCGATCGCACACTGCTCAGGGGCATCGTCACCAAAGAGCGTCTCCTTTGCGCGGCGGGCCGATTGAACCAGCGCGGACCAAAGCGTCGCGTCGTCGGGACGCTGCATCTTCGCCTTGTCGAGGGCGAACGATGCGAGGGCGGCATCCATGTTGTCTCCACCAAGCATCAGGTGACCGCCGACAGCGATCCTATCGACGCGCGGTTTGTCGGTCTGCGAATCGGGGGCCACCGTCAACAGTGTGAGATCGGTGGTGCCCCCACCCACATCGACCACCAAAATCAACTTGGCCGTGCCGAGTTGGGCAGCGAGGTCGTCCGTGTGCGCTCCGAGAAAATCGTAGAAGGCTGCCTGAGGTTCTTCTAGCAGGTGGACATCGCCGAGGCCGGCCTCGGCGGCGGCCTCGCTGGTCAGTGTCCGGGAGCCTTCATCGAAGGACGCAGGGACAGTGACCACCACATCTTGTTCATGCAGGGGGGCGTCGGGATGTTGGTGTTCCCACGCTGCGCGGAGATGAGCGAGATAGGCGACCTGGGCTTCGAAGGGGGAAATCTGCTCTTGCCCGTCCGGGGCATTCCAAGGCAAAATTGGCGCCCGGCGATTGACGCCGCCATGGCAGACCCAACTCTTCGCGGAGGCGACCAAGCGGTTGGGCGCCTTGGCCCCCAGCTGATGGGCGAGGGCACCAACCACCTGCTCTTGTGGCCCCCACGGCAGCGCCAGCTCGGTCGCTGGAAGCTCCCCGCGTGCCGGTAGATACATGAATGACGGCAGCAGTGTTTGGCCGCTGACCTGCCCGAGCGCGACAAGCTGAGGGATCTTACGGAGATGAACCGCGGGATCCTGTAGCGCCGCTGCCGAGAGAGCGCAGTGGGTGGTGCCAAGGTCGATGCCAACGATGTATTGGGTCTTCGCCATCGCGTTCGGCTTGTCCATCAATCGACTCGAACATTGAAACTGAGTTTCCAGCGCCGAGGGCTTTGTTCGTCGACGGCGGCGAGCTCGAGGGTTCCAACTTCTGTAATTCGGGCGCAGAGACGGACCTGAACGACGTCTCCGGGGGGGCCATCGAGCACGGTTTCGATGGGGGCGAGCTCCGACAGCGAAATCAGATCGATCGATGTTCCGACCAGATCTGTGCGGCGATCACCGGCCGATGAGGCGAAGAAACGAAAGGAGACTGGTTCTCCCAGGACCAGGCCAAAGGGTTGTTGCAGTTCGACCTCACTGCCTTCTTCCATGCCGAAAGGGGCGATGCAGATCCCATCCATGGTGGGTTCAATTCCTGGTACCGCGAGTTCGGCACGTTCGATCCCAATGTAGTAGGCCCGGGCCGTGCCGCCGCGAATGCGGACGCCGCCATGCCTACGTGCGTGTGCGTAGTAGGCCGCGCCCCGGCTGACCGCCAGTTCTGCGTGGGTGCCTCCAAGTCTCTTTATGGGGTGCGCGCCGGCGGCCGCGAGCCAACCGTCGAGGACCCTCGTGAGCCGATTGCGAACTGTTCTTGAGCGGGTGACACCACCGTTGAAGAGGACCGCGGTGGGAACGACGAAACCGGGGTTCGAAGAGGCCCCATCACCCCCGGGATCGCGCTGGGCCTCGCTGCGGCGGAGAAAGGCGGCCAGATGGCGGGTGACCGCGGCGTCGCTCGCGTATGGGAGCCCGAGGGCGGTGAGCCCGGCGCGCCGGGGAACACGAGGGCTGGAGTCGACCGATGCCTCTGGAAAGAATCCATCGAGCAGCACTCTTTGCACCTGTTCGCGCGAGAGTTCGGCGCGAAGAGTGCCTCCGATGAGTCTGCTCCCGCGGGCGGGGATGGCCAGTGGAAAACAATCGGGAGGGTCCTCCGCGAGCAGCGCCTCCTTGGCGTGGCGGCAGCTGTGGGTAAGCGCGCGCATCTGCCAGTCATCGAGGCTCTTGTCTTCCGTCGCAAGGCTGGCCCGAACGGTGTGGGCAAGGGCCAGATCCATGTTGTCGCCGCCGAGCAAAATGTGGTCGCCAACGGCGATACGCACCAGCTCCAACGATCCTTCAATGTCCTGCACCGCGATGAGAGAGAAATCGGTGGTGCCACCACCGATATCGACGACCAAGATGACATCGCCGACGGAGACGTCGCTACGCCAGGCTCGACCGCGCTGAGCGAGCCAGTCATAGAGGGCAGCCTGGGGCTCCTCAAGCAATCGTGGTGCCTGGGAAAATCCGGCGAGGGCGGCGGCCTCAAGCGTCAGTTCACGGGCGACGGCGTCGAATGATGCCGGTACTGTGAGGACAATGTCCTGCTCTGCGAGGGGGGTGTCGGGATGCGCGAGCTCCCAGGCCCCACGAAGATGGGCAAGGTAGCGTGCGGAGGCGAGCAGTGGCGAGACCTTTGAGATGCCCTCGGGTGCTCCCCACGGCAAGATTTCAGCGCGGCGATCGACCTGGGTGTTCGATAGCCAGCTCTTGGCGGAGGATACCAGCCGCGAGGGGCTCGTTGCGCCCTGTTTTTGAGCCAAGACGCCGACGACATCGCGGGCCCCATTGTACCATGGCAGCGCGAGTGCGTTTGCGTGGAACTCGGCCGAGCCGGGGAAATACAAGAATGATGGAAGCAGCTCGCGGGTGGCGACTTCCCCAGGAGCGACGACCTGGGGAATCCTGAGGGCCTCGGGCTGCTCGCTCTCGGAATCGATGCGGGAGAGGGCGCAGTGGGTCGTGCCCAGGTCGATTCCGATGGAGTAGGTGGGCGTCACGGGACTAGACATGAACGTTAGAGCTCGATCTCGGCGGCGGCGATGACGGTGGGATCGTGGCCCTCTGCGAGCGCGGGTAAGCCGATGGCCGTGGCTTGCCAGCCTGGATGGGCGAGGTTGCCACGGTAGGGCGGATCTCCAAGGACCTTACCGGTCACACGGTTGCGTTGGGCGTCGAAGCCCTCCGCCAGGTCGATGGCGTCCCCCTCTGATTCTTCGCGTATTGGCGCGAGCGTCAGACAGTCGTTGAGGCCGCGTTTGCATCCGTCGTGCACAACACGCGCGGCAGCACCGATGTCTTCATCCGAAAATGCCGAGACGTCTTCTTGTAAAAAATCGATGAAACGACCTTCACGTTGCAAGATAGCGAGAAGCTGCAGCGCAGCGGATTGATCGCGTTCTTGGGCTATTTCTGGGACTGCCTCGCTGATGGTGATCGGTTCCGCGATGGGCTTGGCCGCGTCGCCCTGCAGTTCGAGAGCCGTGACCTTGGCGGCGTATACCGCGTCAAAGAGGACCCTCCAGGGGAGGGTGATTGCGAGCCACACGCGGGCCCCGAGTTCGAGCCGTTTCAATATTCAGGACCTCCGCGCCAGATGGGCTGGGCTTGGATGCCACCGTGTTCATGATTTTTCAAGCCTACGGGTCGGATTCATCGGATTTGTCCGATTCCACGGCATTCGGGAGCGCGGAGCGGCAGCCCCGACAAAAGAAGCACCGCTGCGGACAGCGCGAGTCACGGTTTCAACAGGCGCAATCGCGCCAATCGCGTCAATCAAGCGTGCGGTCGATCCCCGTTAGCGCTCCGGATGTTGCGCCTTGGCATCATCGGACTGGGGCTCGGGCCGACGTTGACGACGTTTTTCCGTGGAGAAGGTCATCGCCGGAGCTGTTTTTTTCGCCGCGTCACGCGGCGGCCGGAGCTCACTGATGATGACAACGACCTCGACGACGGGTTCGTCAGGGTCGTCGAGGTGTATGCGTAAGCGATGCTCCGAGCGGCCCACGTCGTTCAACTTCTCGACATCGAGTGTAGCGATCACACGTGTGCGCAGTGGGACTTGTCGCGGACTCGAAGCAGGACCCTTCCCCTTCGCGGCAACGGCTTCGTCGGGCGAGGGGGGTGGAAGCTCCTGGATTTCGGTCGAGAAGATTCCATCGAGGTCTTCGACACGCTTAACTTTTACGCGTTTTGCGTCGCGACGTGTGAAGTCGATATTTCTGGGTTTGATCTCCCCGCGCCTCGAAAATTGTATACGGCGGGGGAAGCGGAGGTTTCCGACCACAGAAGCCGATACCGAGAGGCTGAACTCGGGCACAGATCCACCCTCGACGGCGACCTTGATCGAGCTTCTAAATCGCTTGATCGTCGAACTTCCCAAAAAGGAGATCGCGTAGCTCCCCGGGACCTCGTCGGCGGCAACGCGAAATTGAGGATGGTCAACGGTGACGCTCTTGATGCGGATATTCGTATCTTCGCGGACCGTGACCGAGAAATCACGGGTCGCGGTCTCGCCTCGAGTGAGCTCGCCGAAGGAGATTCGGCGGGGCTCCAAGGCGACGTCAACGAGGACCTTACCCTTGAGAGAGAGGACGTAGCGGGGGTTGATCGGGTCGTTCGAGCGAACGACGATTCGCTTGTTGAGCACACCGATTCGGCCTTTGGTCGTCAGAGTGGCTTTGATCTCGCCTTCCCCACCCGGGGGAATCGCGTCCGTCTGTACGACGGTCGCGGTGCAACCTCAAGACCCCTTGGCGCCCTCGATCAGGAGGTCGTGGGTGCCGGTATTCTTGATCTTGAATACGTGTGTGACCGGCTCCCCCTCCATGACCTCTCCGAAGTTGAAGACGGCCTCACCGGCCTCGATTCGCGGTCCCGTTGTAGCGATGGGAGCCGGGTCGGTTCCGCGTAAGGATGAGGTGCGGGTCTGGGCCTCATCAGGCTTGCGCTCAGAGTTGGCTTCACAGGCTGAGAGGGCGAAGGTGGCGACGAGCAGGTGTCGCGGGAGCCGAGGGGGTCGTGCGAAGAAAAGCATGCGGAACTCAGTCTGTTCAGGTCCTCGATGGATCCTGCGGATACGATACTCGTGCGTAGCCCAATCACGAAATTGGGTCGCTACCACGAGGAAAATTGAGTCGCTTCATCAAGAGGAATGAAGAACAGTGGGCCGCTGGCGATCATCCACAAGATGTGGAGGCTGATCGCGAGTGCGGTTCGTAGGGTCGGTGTCTCGCGTCGTGAAGCGCGCGGTCTTCGAGCTTCAAGTGCGGCCTGTAGCACCACGGCGCCGCCATGCCCCAGAAAGTAGAGAAGCGTCCAGCCCGCAAAAGGGCTCCAGCGTCCGGCACACGCAATGAGCAGGTATTCGTGCATCAACCCGCTCACGAGGAACACGAACATAACACTGGCTGCCGGATGACGGGTTCCACCGCTTGGAAGAAAAATATTGCGATAGGCGAATCCACGCACGTAGAGGTTCCAGCGCAGCGACCAGAACTCCCGGGGAGATCGAGAAAAAATCGGCCTATTAAAATTCTCGCGGACGTGGATTCCGGACTGCATCGCGAATCCGGAGACGAGGTCGACGGCGCCGGAGAGGAGCGTGTAGATGTTGAGAAGAGACCACAGACTGTAGGCGAGATATCCAACGACTTCGCATGGGGGACTGGGTCGAAGGTTGGTGAGCACCGCGTTTGCAGCCATCTTGAGCACCCCTCGGGCGATCCGTGTGCGTCCTTCTTTGCGAGTCGCGGATGCTTGAGTGGCGTCTCGTGGCAAGCGAAGATCGGGGGGAATCCACCACCAGAACAGGAAGATTCGAAAATGCCCCCAAAGACGTCGGTCATGGATTCGCCCATGGCTGCGTTCCCAAAATTTTGTGGCGAAGATGACCGCGTAGCCGCAGGCTCCGAGGCGCAGGATAAGGGGTTCCTGCGCCACCAAAAATGGGCCCAAAGCGCATGCCAGCAGCGCGGCACCCAGGGCGATGCCTCCCTTGGGCGGGGAATACCAGGCCCACAAGATCAACGCGAAGGCGAGTAGGAGAGCGGTCACAGGCCAGACGATTCGGAGCGAGGTGCTTGCTAGAGGTAAGTGATTCGCACGGTCTTTGTCGCCCTACCGGGGCCGATACGAAACTTTGCTCGTGTATAGCGGGGCCGACTCAATCGAGGGGTGCGGTTGTTGGAACAGCCGTAGCCTTCTGTCGGAATGCCGAGAAAATTGGTGTCGAGCCTTCCATTCTTGTTTTCGTCATGAACAAGAGTGATTGCGTAGGTTCCCATCGGGAGATCTTCGAACTGGATTCGTGGATCTTTTCCGTTCAACGGAATGACCCGGTGAGATCGAGCTGCCTGCTGGCGGTCGGGAAACCCCTGCGGGTCGTCCCACAGCAACACGAGAATTTGGCCCTCGCGGCTGCGTAACCCCACAATTTTGAGATCGATGCTGCTGCTGGGCCGTTCGTCAAGGGCTCGGCGCGCTCGCGGCATCCGCTCAGGCTTGTGAGCTCGGTATCCACTGTCTGTCTGCGCGACGGCGATGAGGACGGCTATGACTCGGGCCAGCATGGGGATCCTTGGCAGAATCTTTGAGCATGAATACCACAGTTGAGCCGCTGGCCAAGGGCAGACCTTTCCACGAGTCTGGACCGAGAGGCTGTGATGGGCCTTGCGAAATTAATTAGGGGCAAGAGTTCCAGACCCTTGCCCCTTGCAGTTTTAGGTTCGCTGAACCCTAGTTTCCGTATTTTGTGAGCGCGGCAGGCATGGCTTCGTAGATGCCCGTGGTCTCCCAGTTGAAGTCGGCATCGATCAAGCCACCTTGTGGCATGCCGCCGCCGAGGCTCGGCGATGTATACGCGAAGATCTTGTCGTCGGCAGAGTCGTCACCGGCTGCGGTGACAAACTCGTTTGGAAACTCAGCCTCCCATTCCGCGATAAACTCCGCGGTACCGGGGCCGTAGCCCTCCCATGGATCGACTACGATTTCGAGCCATCCAAGTTTTCCAGCCTCCAGCAACGCCCGAATCTGATCTGCTTGAGCGTTCCCGCTCACTTTTCCCGCCAGTGCACCTGCGAGATCTTTACAAGCTGGTCACCAACCGCCCGCGAGGTTCACGATGAATGGTTTGCCTGCCATTTCGCAGATCTCGAAGCGCTCTCCGGAGGCGAGGACGAGCGAGTAGTTGCCCATCTGCGTTCCGACTGCGGGGGCGGGTGCCCCTGGGATCATGGGCGCGGTGTCGCAGGCAGCGTTTGTGCCGCCGTCGCCGTCGCCGTCGCCGTCGCCGTCGCCGTCGCCGTCGCCGTCGCCGTCGCCGTCGCCGTCGCCGTCGCCGTCGCCGTCGCCGTCGCCGTCGCCGTCGCCGTCGCCATTGTTGTTGCCAGTCGAATCGCCATCAGCCTCATCGACCTCGTCGGCGCAACCCGAGAGGGAAACACCAAGCATGAGGGAGAGGACGGCCACTGTGGCGGCGCTCTTATGTCTATACAAAATACGTTTCATCGATTCATTCTCCATCGAAGGTGCGAATTGGGCACCAACACCATCGGACACTCCGATGTATTTCCCATTGTGGATGGATTCCATCGTGAAATGCCAACAATTTTGCGGCTTGTTGGGGGGAGACGACTGTGGCGCCGCGAAAGTTGACCATTTTGTGAGGTAAAATACTCTATTTTGTCTCACAAAATGGTTTCGGCGCGAAAATAGACATCCTCGTTCATCCACTACACTCCGAGAAGTGAAGGTACGGCGCATGTTCCGGACCTCCGATCACTAGGGGTCCGGGGGGGAGGAGAGAGCTTTTTGGAGACGCGGGAGTCCTCCGTCAGCCTCGGCGAGCTTGGGGTCCAAATGCAGGATTGAGGCGATCGCCGTGCGGACTTCCGCCTGTAGGTTGGTGGATGCCGTATCTTGAGTGTGGGTGTCAGCGTCTGTTCCCGCGAGTGCCAAGCGGCAATGTCGTAGGGCCTGCTTGAGCCGATCCTCGGCCATTTCAAGCTCGCACAGTTTGGCGTGGATCGGAGTGATGTTCCAGTGTGTCGGCGAGAGGGTTGTGCCGTGGATATCTAGGGCTTCGAGAAAAACTTCTCGTGCTTCAGCGCGTTTGCCCTGGGCGAGCAGGGCGATGCCAAGATTATTGAGCGGAGCGGCGAGCCTCGAGTGCCGTGGCCCGGAGACCTGACGATAGATTTCAATCGCGGTTCTGAAGTTTGGGATCGCCTCTCCGTGGGACTTGAGGCTGACCTGAATCATGGCGCGTGTCCCGGTGACTCGCGCAAATTCCAGTGATCGCCGGCCGTAGACGTCCTCTAAAATGGGGAGGGCAGCGCCATTGGCGGTGCTTGCGGCTTGGAAATTTCCGGACATGAACTCAATGTTAGCGAGCGTCTGATAAGCCTTGGCGACGTCCGGATGTCGGCTTCCGCGTGTTCGGATGGTGAGTTCAATCGCCTCCGTAATATTTTCCCGGGCTTCGTCGACCCGTTGGTTGCGCGCAAGTAGAATCGCCTGCCCTTTTAAAACCCCGGGGAGCACGGTATCGAAGCGCGACGACCTCCGGTAGATTGATAGCGCCTCAGAATTGAAACGAATTGCATCGTCGATCTCGTCGAGGATTTGATGATTGATCGCACGACGGCGCTGGAGTCGTCCACGGCGGGCAGGATCGTCCCCGAGACGACGGAGCGACGCATCGGCGGCGAGTCCGACGCCTTGCGCGGCATCTCGCCGGTCGAGTCGGGTCGCGTAGAGGTAGTAGAGCTCCGACCAGGCATCGTGCTCGTCGGCGAACGATGAGGCATCGACGGCGAGATCGATGGCTTGTAACTGTTGAGCGGCGGCTAGTTCATGCTCTCCGACTTCACGGAGAGCGCGGCCGTAGATCACCTTTGCTGTCGCCATGAGGGGGGCATAGGCGAGGCTCGTGGCCTCTTGATTGGCCTGCTCTGCAGCATGCCGCGCCTCGGCAAAGTTGCTTGAGCTCTCGAGAGCGCGGTAGCGGGCGAGCAGCTTCTCGACGCTTCGAATGCTGGCTCGACTCGAAGGGTCGGAAGGGGCGGGAGATGATGTCCCGGTGAGAAGTTCCTTGCGACAATCGTCGACCGCGGGCAGGGCGGCCACGGCCACGGGCGACTCACGGACGAGCGCCGAGTCGGCCTCGGTGAGCAATGCGGTGAGCTCTCCGAGGTGGGTCAACTTCTTGTCGAGGCAGGCCATGCGCAGATCGAGAAGGGTTGAACTCTGTTCACCGCGCTGGGTCGAAGCGCAGATCTCTTCAAAGGCCGCGGCCCACTTGAGCGAGTAGGCATCGAGTCGCTGGTCGACCATGGTCCAGTTCTCCTCTGCATAGACCTTTCCGGTCGCACGAAATGCCTCAAGCGCCTTGGCTCGTCGCTGTGGGTTCCAGGCGTGCTCGATCTTGTCCAACGCGCCTCCGCAGCGGTTCACCTCCCGGGTATTGAGGGCTCCGACCAGCGCTGCAACCACAACCACGCTGCCCGCCCCCGCCCATACGAGCCTTCGGCGTCTTCGAACGGGGTTGGAGCTTAGCGCCGCAAGCAGGGCTGGGATGTCGGCGTAGCGGGCCTTGGGCTGGGGATGCAGGCCCGGAAGTAGGGCTTTGTCGAGCCAACGAGGGACCGGTCGGGCCTCGATCGTCGGTGGCGGACCCATGATCGTGCCCTCGAGCAGGGCCGCGATATGCTCTTGGTGATCCTTGCCGCGGTAGGGGAGGTAGCCGTGCAGGGCCTCAAAAAGTGCGACGCAGAAACTGAATTGATCCGCTTGAGGGGTCGCCTCAAGCCCTAAAAATTGTTCCGGAGCCATGTAGGCGGGCGTTCCGACCAGCTTTCCAGCACCTGTGAGGGTGAGGTCGGTTCCGCTTTTGATCTCTCCGAGCAAGGGATCTTGCTCGGAGCTGAGATCCGAGAGTGTCGTTGGAAGTTGGTGATCAGCGGTGGACTCGCCCGCGGTTTTTGCGAGGCCAAAATCTGCGACCCGCACACTCCCGTCATTGCCAATGAGTACGTTCGCTGGTTTAAAGTCTCGATGGACGATGCCCGCCTTGTGGGCCGCGGCGAGTCCACGGCCCGCGCGTCGATAGACGTCCAGGATCTCCTTGGGAGAGCGCTCTTGTTGTTGGATCCACTCCTTGAGCGAGCTTCCATCAACATGCTCCATGGAGATGTAGACGCGGCCTTCATGGGTCTCGACATCGTGGACGGTCACCACATTCGGGTGAGAGAGCTTACCGAGGGCCTGCGCCTCTCGAAGCAGTCGCGCTCGGCCGAGTGAGCTTGCGGGTCCCCCGTGTGAACCACTGCGGAGGAGCTTGAGTGCAACCTTGCGATCGAGGCGAGGGTCGTAGGCGCTGTAGACCATGCCCATGCCTCCGACGCCGAGCGTTCCGAGGATCAGGTATCTTCCGATCGACGAGGGCAGCAGCGGCGACGATTGCTCGCTGGCTTGCACAGGGTCGTCGACCACGGTGATGACGTGATCGGTCGGGCGGGTACCATTAGCGCTCACGTGGGCACACTCTAGCAGGCCGTGGTAAAAGTCACATTCATAAGCGTTTTTGTTTCAGAGGAGAGAGAATCAGGATAGTTTGGGGCGAAAGTGCCCCATTTGGCTTTGAGATGACAACGTTCAGCCACATGGCCGGCGTCCTTTGGCGGTGCGCTTTCGCTCGTTTTTGAGCCTCCGGAGGACGCTTGCAGCCTGTGGGCGGGACGAAACGAAAAATGCGCTCAACTCGCCGGGCCTCAGATGGGATGAAAGCTGCCTGGCGCGAAACTCGGTGTTTTTCCTATCTTCACCGAGCAACCTGCGACTAACATTTGCGAGTTCGACAGAAGGATTCGATATGCGAAAATTATTGCCCCTTTTCACACTCTCCACGGTTCTTGTTGCCGGTTGCAGCCAGGCCTCAGAGGAAGACTATCAATGGGAATTCCGCGACGGACTCGCACAGGATGGGAACGAGTCGAACAGCGACCATCTGTTCATCTATTCAAGTGACGAGGAGCAGAAAGCCGGGACCGGGACCGGGACCGGAGGCTTGATTCCGATCTGGGATATCAACGAATACACAGTGACCAATGCCCATGGTGGCATCGTATTGCGCATGGATGGCGCCAATGTCGCTGACCCGCGGGGCAATCCAACTTGTCGACGCAAGATCAACCGCGCCGACAAGACCACCAGTCTTGTGGACCAGCGATCCGGCGAAGCGATTTTCACTGTCTGGCGGCGTTGGGCGTTCGCAGGAGATATGGACATGACCGGGCTCTCCTGCTGGGAGCAGCTTCAGATGATGCACGACAATATTCTCTACACCTACAAGGGAACGAAGATGTACGAAGGATTCTCTTTCGAAGACAACGTCGTTGCGTACGGATCGAAGAGTCTTCAGTGTCAATCGAGGATGCGGAAGTTGCTGGTGACCACGCTCGCCGAGGGCGAGTGCGGTGGTCCCGGTTGGCCTGAGGATTAGGCGGGTCTTTTCCATCCATCCAAAGAGAAGAACGATAGCGCTGGAGTCTCCAGTGCTATCGTTCTTTTTGTGCGGGGGTCGCTGGCTGGACTTGGATCTTCGGAGTATAGGGCCGTGTGTCCACCGAACGTGAGTTGTTCCGTCGTCGTTCTCGGTTTCAAGAAATTGTCCTTTGTGAGGAGGACGATGGTCATATCAATCTCACTTTGGACGGTGTGTGGCAGTTTCGTTCTCAGGAAGAATTCATCTTTCACGAGCTCTTGGCCGACAGTCCAATCATTTTGGCCAAGAACCTCGCACGTGTCTTGATTCTTGGCGGTGGAGATGGGCTTGCCGCGCGTAACGTTCTTCGCTACCCGGAGGTGGGCGAGGTGGTTCTGTGTGAGTTGGATCCCGACGTCCTTGAGATGACTCAGACGGTTCCGGCGATGCGACAACTCTCGGAGGATAGCCTCGCGGACCCTCGCGTGACCGTTGTTGCTGCGGACGCACTGGATTTCATTGGAGGGGACCTTTCGACACAGGATGTGATCATATGTGACTTTCCCGCGGCCACTCGGGACGAGCTACGGGAGCTATTCTCTTCGAATTTTTTCTCGAGACTCTTGCGCCTGGCGCATGACGATACCGTCATAGCGACTCAGATTAGCCAGGACCCATCAGGGTTTTGGCCGATCGATGAGGCGCTGTCTCACAGTTTTTCGTGGAGGATGCCTCTGTTGGCAAGTCTCGCGGTACCCGGCGCGGGGGATGAGGAAGAAGAGGGATGGGCTGATTTTTTGGTTGCGTCGAAGCGGCCGCAAGAAGTTCGGCGTCCCGTGGCCAAAGGTGCACGATTTCTTAGCGCTGAACGACTTTCACGTCTCGAGATTAAGAATCCTGGTGAATCTTTCTTTCAGACGTTGGAGTATGGAGAAGAGCCAGACTTTACGGCGCCATGAGAACAGATGTGTGGGGAGGCCTTGATTCGCCGGAATCCGAATTGGTGGACTCGATGTAGCGTTCGATGCGTGTCCTCAACACATTGGGAGGAACGGCGCCAGCACCCAACACCGCGTCGTGAAACTTCTTGATACTGAATCGTTCGCCGAGCCGCGTCTTTGCTTCCTTGCGTAGGCGAAAAATCTCAAGTTGACCGAGCTTGTAGGAGAGTGCTTGAGCAGGCCAGACGATGTAGCGATCGACTTCGTTGTCGATGTTGTTTGCAGCCAGCGCCGTGTGGTCGAGCATAAACTGCACCGCTCGCCCTCGGCTCCAGCCTTTTGCGTGTAGACCGGTGTCGACCACGAGTCGACTCGCTCTCCAGGCATCAAAGCTGATGACCCCCATACGGTCAAGATCGTCGTCGTAGAGCCCCATCTCGTCACCGAGGCGCTCAGAGTAGAGGGCCCATCCTTCGACAAAAAAATTTAGGCCGCCATGTTTCCGAAAGGCAGGAAGAGCGGGTAGCTCTTGAGCGATCGAGATCTGCAGGTGGTGACCAGGAATCGCCTCGTGGAGCGCCAGAACACGAGCTTCGTAACGCGGACGGGTGGTTGGAGCGTAGCGGTTGATGACGTATTCGCCTGGCTTTGAACCATCGGCGTGCGCGGGCCGATAGTATGCGATAGTGCTGAATGGCGCCTCGTAGTCTGGCATGGGGCTGACGATGCATGTCGCTCGGGGCAGCCGTTCAAAATAGCGTGGCATGGCTTCCCTCGCATCATTGAGGGCGGACTGTGCAGCGGCCTCCACTTCGTCTCCGTCGTTGAAGTAGAGAGCGGGATCGGTGCGTAGCCGATTGAGAATCTCTTCGAGGGTGTCGGTGCCAAACAGTTTTTTGCCCAAGCTACGAAATTCGCCGTCGAGGCGGTCGATCTCGGCAAGGCCGATCGCGTGGATTTTTTCTGCCGAGAGGTCGAGACCCGTGTGGGCGCGGATGCGTGCCGCGTAGCAGCGTTTGGCTGCGGGAAGACGTGTGAGCCCCGGGCTTTCGTCCCCGCGAGCATGGGGGAAGACCTGCGACTTTAGAAAGTCGCCGTAGCGGCGGATCGCGGGCGACAACTCCAGCCGAACGACCTCCAAGAGCTGGCTGCGAAACTGGCGAGCATTTTTTTCGCTCCATCGATCGACACCCGATTTTTTCCCGGCCAACACGCTTGGCCACTGCTCGATGGGTGTGTCGAGTTGAGACTCGACCATCGTGATGACGCGTCGTGTAGACTCGGCATTCGCAAAGCGCCCGGCTGCTACGCCGGATGCAAGTGACTGGATCTGTCCGTCGATGGCGGTCGGAGCGGTGCGTAGGCGCGAGAGAAAAGCTTCGCCATCGGCCGCGGTTTCAAGGCGGTGCAGCTGGTCAATCTGGTTCCATTCCGTGACGGGATTGTTGCGCGCCGAGACCGTCCAAGTCTCGAACTCGCAGACTTCGGAGCGCTGGGCGGCATCGAGCTTCGACGCAAAAATGTCCAGACTCGTGGCATCGTTCTCGCTGAGTCCCGTTTCCGGGATTGTTCTTGCCCAACCCAGAAAAAAAGCCCGTGCCGCCCGAGAGAGAGCTTCGGACTCGGGGCCCCGGGTCGATATTTTGTCGTCATAACGATGAACCCCGAGGCGACTCGCCATTTCGGGTTGCTGTTCGAGCTTCCATGCCCAGTGGCGACGCAAGAGCGTGCGAAGCTCCGGATTTTCGATGGATTGTTCGGCTTCGGCGAGGGCGGCAGAGAGCTCTGGATCTTCATCGACGTCGAGGACCCCGTGGCTGGGCTCCGATGAAAACGCGGGGCTCGGAGTTGCTTGAGGGGGGGCGGCAAGCTTGGGTCGACATGCTCCCAGGTTCATTAGCGCGGAGATCGAAGCGAGAACCATAGCGAAGGAGCGCATGGCGGAAGCATCGCAGGGGGCCCCCAGTCCATCAAGCCTGATCCTGAGTGTAGCAAGACACTGGCTCTATCCACCTTTTCGGCGCTGTCCCTCGCGGATGGCGGCACGATTGAATTTACCACGGGCCTTGTCGGTCGTGCGGCGAGAGAGTTCGTCTCGTCGAAGTTGGGTCTGGCCAATTTCGTCGCGAAGACGAAGGAATCGCTCGAGTCGGCCCGCGTCGAGTTGGCCGTGCTCGACGGCAAGTCGTACCGCGCAGCCCGGCTCTCGACGGTGGAAACAGTCCCCAAATCGGCATTCGCGGGCGATCGTTGCAACGTCGGAAAACGCGCGATTGAGACCGTCACCGGCCAGCCAAAGCGAAAGCTCGCGGATTCCGGGATTGTCGATGATGACACCTCCCTTGGGGAGCACGAGCAGTTGGCGGTGTGTCGTGGTGTGCCGACCGCGTTGGTCATCTTCCCGGACCGACCCGACAGGCATGACCTCGCGTCCCATCAGGTGATTGACCAGGGTCGATTTCCCTGCGCCGGAAGATCCCAAAAGAGCAATGGTCGCGGCCTCTTTCGCGTATTGCTGAGGGATCTGTGCGCCAATCCCAGTGACAACGTCGATGGCATGCAGGTCGATATTCTGTGTAGCGAGACGGAGATCGGCGAGCCTTGTTTCCACTTCGGTGCAGGCTCCGGCCTTTGTCAAGAGAACCACCGGGCGTGCTCCACCGTCGGCGGCCGTGGCGATGTAGCGCTCGATGCGATGGGGGCTGAAGTCACCGTCGAGCCCCATGACAATAAACACGATGTCGACGTTGGCGGCCAAGACCTGAAGCTCGGTGCGGATGCCTGCTGCAACCCTGGAAATCTGGGTTTTTCGCCGCAGCACTGCGCTTATCGTCGGCTGACCGGGGTGATCAGGGTCAAAGATGATCCAATCCCCCACCACCGGGCGCAGCTCCTCGGCGCGACGGATCCGTGCGGGAACAGCGACGGTGGTGTGTTGGTCCTCTGGCCGATCTTCTGTGAGGATTTGCGCTGTGACTCCGTCGACCCGAGAGATTCGTCCAGGCTTGCGTTGGCCCTGGTGCCTTGGCTGCGTGGCCAGCTTTGCAACTTGCTCTTCATAGAAAGAGCAGTACCCGAGACGTCGAAGATCCATGGTGATTATGGGCCTCAGCCGCCGAGCGACTGCCGAAAGGCACCCTCAAGTGCAATGTCGGCCGCGTACACTTCGGCCACATGGTCCGAGCGTAGCACCGCGACTCGGAGCTTTTTAATGGCGTGATCGGGGTTGTAGGCCTCAAGCACAGCCATGGCCAGTTCGTCGAGGAGCGGCTCTCGTCCCTCGGGCTCGATCTCGATGAGCTCCTGGCCAACGAGTTGGTCGAGCCCTCCCGCGATCAGCATTCGTAGCGCTCGAGTCTCATCGGCGACCGGAGGGGCGAGTTCTTGATCTGCTCGCTGCTCTGAGGCCTCGAAATGCAGCAGCCACTCCTGCGCGCGACGGGCGAGCGTGGGGTGGTTGCTGCGGGCGATGTCCAACACCAGTTTGGGGGCGTAGCCCGTTGAGACGGCCTTTGTCAGCTGGCGAAGTTGTTCAATGACACGCTTGTGCGGTCCGCTCATCTGCGAGTAGTCAACGGTTCGAGTGTCGAGACTACGGCTGCGCATGACGTTCTCGACGGCGGCCAACATGGCGACCCGCGCGGCCCCAGGTCCCGTGCTGTCGAGATCTTGGGCACGGTGTTCGTCGTATGAGAGCCAGGTGTGTTCGGCCCAGGCGGCATAGAGTTGCGGCAAAGGGAGCTGGAGAAGTTCTGCGAGTAGGGCAGGGCCCGAGGTCGCCCAGGGGCGTGGCTTTCGGAGCTTGGCCTCGATTCCCTGGGTGTGCGCTTGGTCGCAGCGTTGCTCGCTGTAGTTGATGAATGCGGTCATCCAGCGCAGCGCATCTTCGATCGATGCAAGCTCCTGAACCGCCTCGCCATGAACAAAACCGTAGACTCGATGATTTCCGTCCGCGTCGGGAACTTCGTCGAGGTACCAGACATGTTGTTGGAGGGCTGGTGTTGTAAAACCGATGAGCTGGGCGATTCCGGTCGCCCAGTCGAGCATGTCCGGGCTCGGATTCTCTAGGAGGGCGATGCCGCCGTAAATGGCGAGGGGATCAAGCTCCCGGCTACGAAAACTTGCCGCCGAAAAGCCAGGTTCGAGATCGGCAAGCAGCAGCGCTTGAAAATTCTCAACCGGAGTTTCACCGAGGTCGGGAAGTGGGGAGTCGTCTCCCGAAATTGCGCGCCAGTAGTCGAGTGCGATGGATGCGTCGATCGGCATAAGAAGACCTGTCTGTGTCTAGCATTGGCGACGCTCCGTGGCCACATACTTGAACGCGGGGGGGGTCACTCGACCGGGGGCATGTTGATGCGGCTCAGACCTTTTGTCTCGGTTGTGCGCTCAAGTCGTTTTTGCTTATCGACGATCCGCAGCATCGCGTTTCGTGCGCGTATCGCCGGGTCTTGCAGGTGGAGTTGGTAGTCGGCGAGCGGCTGGACCTGATAGTTCCACAGAGAATCGGCATGTTCCCACGCCTTGTTGTAGATCGTGCGCAGGACCACGCTTGTTGGGATTCCCGCGAGACCCTGAATATTGCGGGCATATTGTCGCGAGTATTTGTAGTACTCCTCGGCGTTGGAGAGATAGAGGACATTGACGGGGACGCCTAGGGCGGTGGCCGCGGTGCCGATGGTTTTCATGGTCTCCGGACCCGTAAGATCCCCATCCATGATGCGAACTCGGTTCTCTTGATAGAGTCGTCGAATTCGCGCGTAGTAGTCTGGATTGGACAGCCAGCTGGTCATCACATCTCCACGGTGACGGTTGCCGACATGTTTTAGGTGGCGGTAGATCGTCTCGCGGGAGGCAACATAGGTCTGAATGCGATGTCGCCGACTCTTCGGGTCGAGTTTCGCGTATGCCTCTTCAAGCATGGCGATGCTGCTATCTTTTTGGGTTGTATTGAAGCGCTGATGGAGAGCCTGAGGGGTCGCGGAGGCCTTGATCAGGACTTCGTAGTTGAAGTGAACCTCGACGACCATGCGGTCGATGTCCAACAAGAATACCAAGTCGGCGTCTTGTGCGGCGGCCATGGTGTAGCACTGGTCGGGGCCCACGCCGATAAAGGCGCCACCGAGGTCCTTAATTGAGGGAAACCACGTGTCGTGGCGAATTTCGTTGCTCTTAACGTAGTGGTCGGGCAGCGGGTCGCCCCCATCTTGCGCACCGGCGAAGAACAGTGATTGCTCAGCGTTGCTGAGCGGAGCCCTGGCGGTCGTTTCTGGGGAGCCCGCGGTCTTTGAATCGCTCTTGTCTGGGATGCTCGAAGGTTCAGGCGAGGGGTGTTTGGTCTCGTCCTTCGTTAGCGGTGAGGGGCTAGCGCTGCTGTCGCTGGCCGTGTTCGGGTCGCAGCCAGTGGTCGCCGCGAAGGCCAGCAAAAGAAAAATGGCGCCGCGTTGGAACATGGTGGGAGTGTACCTGTGGCGGCCAGCGCGACCAAGATCCTTCCGGAACGGCTGGTGCTGGGGGCAGGGTCGGTCGGGCTCAACGTAGGGGACGAATTCGGTGCTCCAGGCCCGCCATCGGCACAGTCGCTCGGATTCCGGGAGAGACCCGAACGATCTGCCCCACGTCCTCGAAGAACTCTGGTGCGTTGGCCATGATGGTCAGGCCTCCACCTTCGACGCGAGTGACGGAAGCGGGAGACACGCCTAGCCATTGGCCGCTGTGGTCGTAGAACTCGACCGCCTCGCCGGGACTGAGCTGTTCGTCGATGACGTATCCGCGCGATGTCCACCAGGTCTCTTGGCCTAGATTTTTTTCATCGACGGCCTTGTAGATCGTCCCCGTGAGCAGCACGGAACTTTCGTAATCCGGCCGTTGGAAATCGATACCCTCGACGCCCCATGAGCTAATTGCCCGAACCTGATCGTGGGTCTTATCCCAGGTCCAATCTGAGACCCAGGTCGGCGCGCAGTAGGACATGTAGTCGACGTAGCTGTTTGGTGGATAGAACTCTCCGGTGACGATGTTCCAGCCCCATGCGCCAATTACACCATTGTTGTGTGGGTAGCTGGGGTCGGGGTTGCGATCGCGGCCGGAGCCACAGGCTGTATGAGGTCGTCCTTGACTGTGGCCAGTCTCGTGTACGTAGGTCTCAGCGGTCTTTGCGAGATCGTCGTAGTAGACGGTTACAGCGACGCGGCTGTTGCCCGCACCCTTGGTGGGCGGAGGTGTGCCGGGAGCGACTCCGAGCAGGCATTCTTGCGATGCTGGAGCGCCGGTGCAGAAGGAATTGGAGCACACGTTGATGAAGGCGTGATAATAGATGTCTGGCTCGGCGAAATCGTCAAAGCGCAGACCTTGCTGCAAGGTGTTGACCTGGTTGAGCGCCCCTAGTTTTGAACGGATGACCAGCGGCGCTTCGCGGACGCTGAACTCGACGTCTGTGACCGGATTTTGGACGCGGTAGTGCTGGACCAAGGTTTCGATCGTAGCAGGGTCTGCAAGCAAATTTTCGGTCGAGGTGTGGCAGCCGGAACCTTGATCGTGGTCGTACTCCACGGGCACAAAGACAACTTTGTATTTCATGGGGGCGTCGCCAATCCCCAAGTCGCTGAAGTCGGCGGCCGGCATCGCCGGTGCTCGATCGGAGGCGGCGATATCATCGTGATCGTTCTCGGCCTCCCAAAGTTCAATGGAATAGTCCATAAGAGGAAAAACGTCCTCCGCGGGGATGTCCCAACTAAAGCTGGCTCCTGAGCTGCCCTCGGTCGAGCTCCCGGAGACCGTTGTCGTCGTTTCAAGAACTTCGATGGATCCGTTCGCCTGCCGTAGCTGAAGCCTTGCGAGGATCGGTCGTTCTTGCCAGTCGCCTGGGACTTTCCACATCGCCTGAATGGCGGTTCGCCGATGGGCGACGGGTTTGGTGACGCGATCTTTTCGTGGTCGCGGAGTGCCGTCGACCGCCAAAACGATGGAGACACCTTGGTTGATGACCACCCGATCGATACCAATTCCGCCGCGTGCCCAGTCGTCTTCGTCGAAGGGGCGCCACGTTGTGACACTGTCGCCGTCGCCGTCGCCGTCGCTGTCGCCGTCGCCGTCGCCGTCGCCGTCGCCGTCACCGTTGCTGTCATCACCAGACTCTTCGATGTGCAGCGCCTCATCACCACATCCTCCCAGGAACGACGCGGAGGCTGCAAGACTCAACCGAGTGAGGACGAACGAGGCGAGTGAGTATTTTTTTGGAGCGAGCATGGAGGGGAGTCCGCCGTGTGACCCCGTGACTCTACGACAGCGAAGCGGCGCTTGCAGCACGCAAAGTTCTCGCGCTTGCTGGCGAGCTTTCACGCGAGGCGCTTAGAGTCGGCGACAGTAATCGTCGTAACCGAAGGTCTTTAGTACCTCAAGCTGACCCTGCTCTCGGCGAACGACGATCGCGGGGAGGTGTACCCCATTGAAGGTTGTCGTCTTGACCATCGTGTAGTGGATCATGTCCAAAAATACCACGCGATCACCGACCTTCAGCGCGTGGGCGAAATGATAGTCGCCCATGCAGTCGCCGGCGAGGCAGGTCTGCCCACCTAGGCGGTAGCCGTGTCCATCCGCCTTGTCGGGGTTGCTGGAGTCACTGCGATTTGTCGCGCCTAGGACCTTTGGTTGGTAGGGCATCTCCAGGCAATCCGGCATGTGAGCGGCGAAGGAGACGTCCAACATGGCGGTGCGAATCCCGTGACACTCGACGATGTCGAGCACGGTCGAGACCAATTCACCGCACTGCCAGCCCACCGCGCTGCCCGGCTCGAGGATGATGGATTCCAGCTGGGGGTGGCGAGTGCGCAGGCCTGCGACGAGTCGCACAAGGTGGTCCAGGTCGTAGCCGGCTCGGGTGATGGCGTGGCCTCCGCCCAAATTGAGCCAACGGATTTGATCGAGCAAGGGGAAAAATCGTTCTTCGATCACATCCAAGGTGCGGGCAAGAGTGTCGGCGCCTTTTTCGCAGAGGCTATGGAAATGCAGGCCCTCGATCCCCTTTGGGAGAACCAGTGTCTGCCCTTGGCGCAGGCGGTCTGCAGTGACCCCGAGACGGGAACCCCGGATGCAGGGATTATAGAGGTCTGTCTCAACCTCGGCATATTCGGGATTGATACGGAGCCCTGGACTGCAATGGGTCGTGAGTGCGGCGCGATGGCGGTGAAACTCCGACAGAGAATTGAAAGTGAGGTGAGAAGCGATACTCGCAATGGCCGTAAGATCCGCAGGTATGTACGCAGGGCAATAGGCGTGGATCTCGGCCTTGCCCTTCGTTGTGCAAAATTTTTCTTGGCCAAGCCGTGCTTCGTGCAGAGAGCTCGCCGTCACACCCGACAAATATTGGCGGACGAGCGCAAAACTGCCGTAGAAGGCGAAGCCCTTGAGCGCGCACAGCACGGTTGCGCCGCTACGGCTTTGGACCTCTGCGAGTCGCTCAAGGTTGGCGCGTAGGCGAGCCTCGTCGAGCACAAAAGAGGGGCTCGGGGCGGCTGCGTAGTCGAGATCGACCATGTGCACGATCGTCTCGGGCTAGGCGTAGTCGTGCGGAAGTTCCGCGTCGAGGACTTCGGTCCAGGGGAGACCTTGTTTGGAAAGTTCCGCCATGAAGGGGTCTGGGTTGAACTGCTCAACATTGTGCACACCCGGCTGCTTCCATTGACCCGTGAGGATCATCTTTGCGCCGATCATCGCGGGAACGCCTGTGGTGTAGCTCACGGCCTGAGCGCGAACTTCTCGATAGCACGCCGCGTGGCTGCAATTGTTGTAGATGTAGTAGTTCGTCGAGCGGCCATTTTTAAGGCCCCGAATCTGGCATCCGATGGAGGTCTCACCGCTGTAGTTTTCCCCAAGCTCTTCCGGCTTCGGAAGCACGGATTTTAGAAATTGGAGAGGAACGATCGCTCGACCTTCGTATTGTATCGGCGCGATGGAAGTCATGCCGACGTTCTCCAAGACGCGGAGGTGTGTGATGTACTCCTGTCCGAAGGTCATCCAGAAGCGGGCGCGCTTCAGCGTAGGGAAATTTTGGACCAGCGACTCGAGTTCCTCGTGGTAGAGCAGATAGCTCTCTCTTCGGCCGATGTTTGGGTAGTCGATCGCCTTGTGTCGGCTCATGGCAGGGATCTCTATCCATGCGCCATCTTCCCAGTAGCGGCCCGCCTGCGTGATTTCCCGAATATTGATCTCCGGATTGAAGTTGGTAGCAAAGGCCTTGCCATGGTCGCCACCGTTGCAATCAACGATGTCGAGGTAGTGCATCTCATCAAAGTGATGTCGGGCGGCGTAGGCCGTGAAAACGCCGGTCACACCCGGATCGAATCCACAGCCGAGCAAGGCCATGATACCCGCCTGCTCGTAGCGCTCGCGGTACGCCCATTGCCAGCTGTATTCGAACTTCGCCTGGTCGCGTGGCTCGTAGTTGGCGGTGTCCATGTAGTGGACTCCAGTCTCGAGGCAGGCATCCATGATCGGCAGGTCCTGATAGGGCAGCGCGACGTTGATGACCAACTCGGGTTGAAGGTCGCGGATCAAGGCGACGAGTTCGGGCACTCGGTCTGCATCGATGGCCTCGGTTCTCACATGAACACCGTGCATGCTCTGAACTTCCGCCGCGATCCGATCGCATTTTGCGACGGTGCGACTGGCGAGGGTGATGTCGGAAAATACCGAAGAGTTCATCGCACATTTGTGGGTGACAACACCGCCAACACCGCCTGCGCCAACAATCAAGATTTTGCTCATAGGGCTCTCGTTTCGCGGAGGCGAAGCTTCATGCCCAACGAGGTTGGCTGTCAATTGCCTCTTCACTCTCGAGGTAGCGAGCCCTCTAAGTGGCTTGACGGGCTGCCTCGATTGGACTACTGAACATATAGACAGGATGCTCATGCCCCAGCCTAAATCTCTTCCCGAGTCCTCCCATGCCAATTTGCCAGCTGCTCCCGAGTCCCAGAGCGCGAGAGAGGCGGTGCCTGAGGCGACTCATGCCCTGCTTGCGCTGTTTTCGGAGCGACTGGCGGAGGTGAAGTTCCCGGGTATCGACGCCGCGGAGCTGGAGCGTCTTGCCGGGCGAAGCATGGAGTTTGCTACAGAGGTTTCGGCGCTCGAAGAGGCGCTGGAACAAGTGCGGTCCCAATTGGCCAACGCACGCATCGAGCTCGAAGCTGCTGCGCGACGTGGGCTTGGGTATGCCAAGGTCTACGCTGAGGACGATCCTGAGCTGCTGCGCGGTCTCGACGCGATACGTCTTGGTGTGCGAGCTCGAGGCCGACCACCTGGGAGCAAGAAAAAACGGATGCCGAAGCTTCCCACAGAAGGCGATCCAAAGGACGCCGCAAAAAACGAGAGCGGCATGTCCTCGCCGGCCGTGGATGCCGAGGGACAAGCCGCCTAGCCCCGTGATGAGGGATCGTCGTTCTGAGGCGCCGCTAGAACGCGAGCTGAAGCTGCACGCGGACCATATCGTACTGCTTTGCGAGGGCATCGGTCATGCTGCGCTGCCATCCATGTGTGTAGTCGAATTGCAGTTTGGTGGGATGGCCCGCGATGTAGTAGCTGAACCCTCCGACGACTTCGTCGGAGCGCTTGACCGAGCTGTCGCTGGCATCCTCGCCGATGGGACGAACCTGGGCGTAGCGGCCGGCAAACTCAATAGGAAGATGAGGAATGAGGTAGCCGACTTGTCCGTGCCAGCCTAGCGCGGTCCGAGGTGCCTCTTCGACGACCGCCGTGACGAGGTCGCCATTTCCATCGGTCTGCTCGTTCCCGTCGGCATCGAGCACAGGCAGCTCGTCCGTGCCGAAGTCCCGTATGCCCTTGCGGTAGAACATCGCGCCTTGCACCGAGAGTCCCGAGTATTTAAACATGAAGTCACCGGTGGCACTGAAGACGTCGGTCCGGCCGCCATCGGTGGGTGTCTTGCCCTTGATGCCGCGGTTGTTTTTCGCGTTGTCGATGAAGGAGGCGGCTCCGCCCAGGCTGAGGCGGGGTTTGCCGATGCGGCGCATGTCCGACTCGTGATAGTCCTTGAAGTTCCCGAGCGGCAGGTACTCCACGCGGACCAAATACTGCATGCCGAAGTCTGTGGGGCGGTACGAGTCACGGCCTTCGCCAAGATAGATACCCGCGTAGTACCGAAGTTTCTTGCCGAGACCTCCGAGGTCTTTGGAGCGAAGATCGAAGCCGACATCACGGTCGAGGTTGAATTCGCCGTTGGCCAAGGAACGGTCTACGAGCATCAGGTTTCCCGACGAGATCACCCGCTGACGATTGTAGGGGATCTTGTATTGACCCATGCGCACCGTCGCGTCCCGGAGATAGTCAAACTCGAAGTACCAGGTCAGCATCGGGGAGTGTTTCATGCCTCCGCCGGATTGCAGGCCCATGTCCTTCGGCGAGATGCCGATTTCGGCCTTGAATTTGTTGTGTTTGTTGAAGATATGGCCCACGAACTGCAATCGCGCGCGGCGAAGTTGCAGGCTCTGCTGCATCGTGTCGGTGCCCTGGGTTGCATCGTCTTCTTCGAGCATCCCGTCGTGCTCAAAGGTGTAGCGGAGTTGGGCGCGAAGGCGGGTGATGAGCGAGAATCGGCCATCTTCGCTAGAGATTTCGAGGCCCTTTCCGGGGCGAAATCTAGCCTTCTCCATCGCTACGGGGTGAGCGTCGAGCAGAGCTTCTTCGCCCGGGGGACGCAGTGGATTTTCGGTCTTTGGCTCCGGCGTCCCTGGTTCGGAGAGGTCTGGCTCAGACTCGTTTGCGCTGGCGACACCCTCGGCTGTGGCTGTGGCCGCGGTTCCGGTGGCCGCGGGATTGAGCGTCGATGCACCCAGAGCCGGCAAGGGAGCCGGGTCGGTGCCGACACCCGGTGAGGGCGCGGGCGCAAGGGGACTCGGCCCAGACGCCGGAGCGCTCGGCCCGACCTCATGGGGAGGATTTGACGGTGGATTGGCGGGCTGGGCGCTGGAGCGCTCCTCGGGCGCCGCGGATGCGGCGATGCTGGCTGGGGCCGCCAAGGCTCCTGCGGGGCTAAGCAAGACCGCGGCGAAGAGGGCGCGAGAAGGTCCGAGGTGCCGCCGTGTGTCGCGGCCGGAGCGAAGAGCATTTCGGCGTGTCATTGTGCGACGACAATAAATGTACAATGTGACAGGCCTGTCACGGAACGATGGACCCGTGGCAACAATATCTCGAGGCCATGGGAGGAGGGCGGCCGCGTGCATCGCTTGACCCCTTCCCTGGGGTTGCCGAGACTGTTGGCTGTGTTGGACCTATGCGCACAGCTTGAGCGGTCGCCGCATGCGATCCGGGTGGGTCGCTGGGATTTATGTGTCGAGGCCGTGGGGCTGCTGGGCACCCGCCGCGAACTGGGGGTGGTGCTGCGGGGGTAT
>Ga0256845_1000839_pt1 | contig 26555 bp, 23 predicted proteins | sample RiftiametaG_FD_189101 | JGI IMG/M metagenome (GOLD analysis project Ga0256845, IMG submission 189101) | Tube worm associated microbial communities from hydrothermal vent at the East Pacific Rise, Pacific Ocean - Riftia | ecosystem: Host-associated > Annelida > Integument > Unclassified ... | reverse complement strand
ATGTATAATTGTGTTCTGTGCATATTGTCTCCTTTGTAATGTATAAATTATACATCAATTATGTGAAAAAGTCAATTCTGTTTAAAAAGTTCATAGTTCGGGTCTGACCATTTGGCTCTTTGGTTTATAAATATAATTATTTATTCAATATACTTAAAAACATACATATCTGTTCATATCTTTTTGCTATAATAAAACAAAAACATAGGAAAAAATTTGAAGATAATTAATGCCGATTATATCCTTACATGTAACGACAGTTTTGAGATACTTCAAAACTCTGCAATCTGTTTTGATAAGAGAATCTTAGATATAGATAAATTAGAAATTTTGAGTAAAAAGTACCCCCAAGCTGAAGTGATTGAGCTTCCTAAAAACTCTGTTCTTATGCCTGGACTAATTAACTCTCATGTTCATCTTGAATTTAGTGCAAACAAAGGCTCTTTGAAGTATGGTAGTTTTATGACTTGGTTAGGCTCTGTTATAGAAAAACGTGATGATTTGCTTAGTTCATGTAACGATGAAGTGATAGAAAAACAACTTAAAATCATGCAAAAAAGTGGAACTACTTCTTTTGGGGCTATTAGTAGTTTTGGAAATGATTTTGAAGCTTGTGCTAAAACACCTCAAAGGGTTGTTTTCTTTACTGAAGTTTTAGGAAGTCGTCCTGACTCTGTAGATATACTTTTTTCAGATTTTAAATCTCGCCTTAGAGTGAGCGAAGACATTGAAAACGAAAGACTTATCCCTGCTATCTCTATCCACTCACCCTACTCTACTCACCCCATTTTAGCTCGCAATGCTCTTGATATTGCTCGCAAAAATGGCTATGTTGTATCTACTCACTTTATGGAATCAAAGGCTGAAAGAGAGTGGCTCGATAGTGGTAAAGGGGAATTTAACGACTTTTTTAATAACTTTGCTCCAAACTCAAAACCTATGAGTAATCCTGATGATTTCATAGAGTTATTTTCTGGTTGTAAAACACTCTTTACTCACTGTGTTCAAGCCAACCAACATGAAATAAAGAAAATAAAGAAAATTGGTGGAAGCATAACTCACTGTCCTGTCTCAAATAGACTTTTAGGCATTGGTAGACTCGAGATTGAAAATATAGATAAAAAAATGTTAAACCTTGGAACTGATGGATTGAGTTCAAACATATCGCTCAGTCTTTGGGATGAAATGAGAATGGCATTGATGCTTCATCATGGAGGTGATTTTGATAAACTTGTTCCACTACTGTTGAAAATGGTTACAACAAATGCAGCAAATGCACTAAACCTTGAAGCTGGAGAGATAACAAAAAACAAGCACGCAGACTTTATAGTTTGTGAAATAGACTCAGATTTAGAGCATCTTGCTTTAAATCTTATACTTCAAACAAAATTTACAAAAGCAACGTACATAGCAGGAGAGAAAATATGATAATTTTTAGATGGATTGGAAAAGTAATAAGTTACATCAATAATCATTTTAAAGCGATGTTATTCATAACTCTATTGGTTTTTATTTTTAACCCTTTTGGTAAAGATACACTTGCCAAACCAAATTTAACTACAATTAGGCTAGAGGGGCAAATAATGAACCCAGATAAAGTCCTAGCACAAATAGAGAGTGCCGCACTCGATAGTAACATAAAAGGTGTTCTTCTTCGTGTAGACTCTCCTGGTGGTGCTTTAGCTCCATCAATTGAACTTAGTATGGCAATAAAAAGGCTAAATAAGATTAAACCAGTCATTGCATACGCAGGTGGCAGTATGACAAGTGGAAGCTACTACGCCTCTATATGGACAAGAAAAATCATAGCAAATCCAGGAGCTTTTATAGGCTCTATTGGAGTTTTATTTCAAGCACCAAATATCAAGCCACTTGCAGATAAACTCGGCATAAAAGAGCAAATTATAACTGCTGGAGAGTACAAGCAGATGGGAACTTTTACAAGAGAGTGGAGTGAGCTAGAGAGAGGTGCTTTAAAAGAGTTGATAGATGATGCTTATGAACTTTTTATAAACGATGTTGCGAGTGCAAGAAACCTTGAAATCTCAGAAGCAAAAGAGTTTGCAAATGCAAGAGTATTTATAGCACAAAAAGCAAAAGACAGAGGTCTTATAGATGAAGTTGGTTCTTTGTATATAGCTCAAAAAGAGATAGAGAAGATTAGTGGCGTCAAGACTCCAATATGGAAAAAGCCAAGTGAATTTGATAGCTTTATAAAAGAGTTAAAGGCTAATGCCTCTTTTGGTCTTTTTAACTTTGGACTTAGATAAGGTTATAAGTTAATTTATACTGTCCATTTTTAATACGTGCTAGTATGCCATCTTCTATAAGTGCTTTAAAAGTATTTACCACAGTTGGTTTACTAGCATTTAGCTTTCTTGTGATGTCATCATATGTACCAATAAACTGATTGTCTTCATCAATATTATTAAATATATGCTCTATAATTTGAACTCTTTTACCACCAATAGTTCTTAGTATCTTTAAAAGTGCATTTTTATTATCTAACTCATTTTTAAAGTATTTTGAACCTGCATTTTTAATGATAAGTGAAAAAAGTTCTTGAAGATTCAGAGGTTTTAGTATATATCCATCTGCTTTCAACTCTATTGCTTTAAGAAGATAGTTACTCTCTAAGTGTGCTGTGACTATGATAACTACTGTTTTTTTATATTTCTGTTTTATGATATCTAAAAGCCCAAGCCCATCAAGATGAGGCATATTTAAATCTGTAATAACAACATCTACCGTATGCTCTTTTAAAACTTCTAAAGCTTCCATGCCATCTTTTACACAGTGAAGCTCTTGGCAAAAGCTCTCTAAAGAGAGTTCAAGTTGAGCTAATGCTTGAGGTTCATCCTCAACGCAAAGAATTTTCATCTGTCCAATAATAGAAGTATTGAGTATCAAAACTAAGCCTTTGTAAAATATATTTTACTTTTTATCTAGTATACTCTTTTGTATATAAATTTAGATTTAAAAGTAAATAAAATTATCTATAGTGTAATAATTTTTTTCTTATTAAGGGGTGTAATAGTGTTTCACCTCTTAAGACAAAGTCTTTAACTTCGTCAAATTCATATACATACTTTTCTGCTTTTAGATCACCCTTAAAATTTTTATATCCATACTCTACAGAAGAAGATATTAAATCACTTCTTTGGGCTTCCATATAAGTACCAAATGCGACAACTCCGTATCCAAGAGGTGTTATGCCATCTCTTATGTACCACGCTTCATATGCATCCATATAACAAGAACATTCAGGAACAAAAACATACATTACAAGCTCTTTTTCCTCATAATTTTTTTGTTCGTTTACCCAATGAATCATGCAACCAACATCATTAAAAAAGTAAGTTTTTCCTTTTGGCGTTATAACTTGAGCTGAATTTCTTACAGTTTTTACCATCATCTTGCACTCTGAACAAAAGACTTTTTTGTCTTTTTTAATCTCTGAGATTGGTAATGGTTCTTTCTTGAGATTTCCACTAATCTCATAAATATACTCTGTTGTACTTCTGTTTTGAATATATAAAAGTACAAAAACACAAAGTAAAAATATATATGGCAAAAACCTTTTCATAAAAAAACTCCATTTATGGTCAAATATCTAGCAACGAAAAATGTACAGAGTAGAACAAAAGTAGATATAAAAATAGAGTTATACTCTAAAAGTCTATTGTGGTTTTTTTCGATTATAGAGTAAACCATATAAGGTGAAATACCAAAAAAAACTCCTAAGAAAAGAGATCCCCACACTAAGTAACCAATATAGTTATAATCTCTTTGAAGCATACAAAATGGACATTTATGATTTGGTTCTTCATAGATATACATACCAAAAAAATAGGTAACACTATAGTAAGCTACAAACATAAAAAGCATATTTAAAACAAAACTCAAAGATACTTTTTTAAAGTAATTAAATGTAAGAATAAGAAAAAATAGAACATAAAAAATAACTAAAACTCCCAAGATGCTTAATCCAAAAGGTAAGTTTTCTACTACAAAAGTTACACTACAACAAAATACAGGAGTAGTAAGTGGTATATTTAAAAAATAGATAATTTCTAAAACAAACTCCATGCAGATAAGTATAAAAATCAAGCTAAAAAGATAATACTTTTTTTTTAAAAATTCTAGTTTTTTTGATTCTAAATCTAGCTTATTTATGATTATCCAAACCCCAAGTAAAAAAAGAATAAAGATTTTATATAAAAGCAAAATGTTACCGTACTCATTCGCACCAATTACTCCTGTAGCGCACATGGCTCCTGGTACTAAAGGTGTCAAATCATCTAGTGATTTTATGAAAAAGACAAAAAGTATAATTTTTATAACTATTGTAAAAGATATAATAGTATTGACTAAATAATTTTTTTTCTCTAAAGAGTATTGAAAGGTATTTGAATCCTCAAAATTCCAGTACCGTAAAATCTTTATAACAATCACTTCATTAACACTATTTAAAATCAAAATTATAAACTCTATAAATAAAAATACAACTAAACTATCTAAAAGAAAGACGCTCATATAAACTCACCATTTGCAATACTAATATATTTATCTACAAAAGGCAGATTGTCAAAAACAGTATCGTGAGTTGCTACAATAACAATCTTTTTTAGCTCCTTAAACTTTTTTAAAATCTCTACAAATTTCAGAGAATTTTCTCTGTCTAAGTTTGCTGTTGGCTCATCTGCTAATATAATAGATGGGTTATTTACCAAAGCTCTAGCAATTGCACATCTTTGCTTCTCGCCTCCACTTAAGTCTGCAACATTTTGATCTTTTTTATGACTTATGTTTGCAAGATTTAAAGCTATTTTCAACTTTTTATCTACCTCATTTTGAGTATCAGAAGTTAAAACGAGAGGGGCTAAGATGTTATCTGCAACACTTAAACCTTCAATCAGGTTAAATGATTGAAAAATAAATCCTATCTTTTCATTTCTAAAATTTGAAGCAAAGATGTCTGGAAGTTTAGAAATGTTTTCACCATCAATTAAGATTTTACCTTTACTTGGTTTACTAAAAGCTGCTATAAGAGACAAGAGTGTGCTTTTACCACTCCCACTTACCCCTTTAACTATGACTATTTGCCCATCATCAATACTTATGGAAATATTTTTTAAAGCACTAAATTCACTCTGCTTGCCTTCGTTGTAGATTTTATGTAAGTTATTTATGACTATTTTTGACATTATTTCATGACCTCATCAACATCTTCTACAGCTAATTTCCAAGAAGGAATCAATATAGATGCTAGGTAGGGAATGACTGTAAAAATAAACACTAAAACTAACATTTTTATATCCATAATAGGAGTAAAAACTATCTCCCCCTCACTCTCTCCTAAAAAAATATTTTTCAATAGTGGTGCACTCAATACAAAAACATACATGTAAGCAAAAAAGATAGCAAAGAAGTATGCCCCAACAACCACAATACTATTTTGAATAAATTTTAACGCTACTATATCTTTAATCGCAAATCCTATACTTCTAAGTATCGCTATCTCTTTTCTTTTTGTTCCATAAATAGCAGAAATTTGATTTTTTAGTAAAATGAAAAAACATAAAAGAGAGACTATATATAAAATCATAAATATTCCACCTTTATAATAAAAAAGATTGTCATAATCAGATACAATCTCATAGTTTGGTAAAACTACAAAATCTGGAAATATCCTTGGAATCTTCAAAGAGATATTTTCTACTTCATCTTCATTTGAAACTATAACATCCAAATAAGAGTACTCATCTTCACTCATTTGTAAAATTTTTCTTGCTACATCTTGGTTTACAAATATTGTGTTATTTGAGAGTATATTGGAGTCTATTACATCTTTTATTTTTAAAGTCATCTCTTTATTTGGCATAAAAAAATTAAGCTCTTTTTCATACTTAAACTCTTTCAGAACTTTATATATATCACTCGAGACAACCATGCTTTTTTCATCAAGTTCATCATCAACAGCAATTTTAAAAAGTCTTCTATCTTGAGCAAAATTATAATAACCATCTACTTTACCAACCACATCTTCAACCCCACTTATTTGTAAAATAGCATCTATGTGATTGTCATTTAAAGGATAGAACCTTCCTCCTTTTGTATTTTTTAAGACTATCTGTCCTTCATTGCTCAAAGCAACAAACAGATCTCTTTTTATAGACTCACTAACAAATAGAACTGAAGTCACCATGAAAATAATAAAGCTAAAGATAAAAAAACTAAAAAGGTAATCACCTCTCTCTTTTAAAAGTAATTTTACACTAAAATTCAAAAATTTTTTATTTGGCATAAACAAACCTTTTATACTCTTTTGATTTAAAATTAAAAGAGGGAAGAATATAGGACTTTTTTTTAGATACCTCCATTAAAGACTTATCTCTTTTTTTAAAATCAAAGTTATTATAAACATAGCCTATTGATAAGCAAGAAAAAACAATCAAAACTGAAAAGCAAAACAGTAACTTCACTAAAGCTCCTCAATATCTCGCATAATTTCTTTGTCTTCTATAATCTGTAAAAATCCATATACAGCCATACCGTAATGATCTTTTTTAAAAGAGTTTGCATCTTTTATTGAGTAAAATGGCACAAATTCATTTCCCATAGGACCATATACATTTGAACCATAAACAAAATTTGCAAATAGAGCATCTATTTTTTTGCCACTAAAATAGTCTGTAACAAATACTTTTTTATTATCTATTTTTTCTCTATTTTCTACAATATACTTGAACATATCTTTAGAGCCATCAAAATATAGATTTTTACCATCAACCTCAAGCATTGCTACCCATTTTGGATACTTATATACAAACATGCCACAAATCGGGCATTTATCTTCTTTTGAAACTTCTATTTTTCCAAACTTTTCTAATACTTTATCTTTTTTTACAACATCCCAAAGATACACACTAATGGCTTGCAAGTCCTTGTCTCTTCTGACTTTTTTACAACTTGTTTTCAACTGTGATTTCAATAATGCTATTGATGCAAATAAATTAACATCTATTTTATTACATTTTTTACTATAAAGTTTTTTTCCAAATTTATATATTTTTTTCTCTCTTTTTGTTTTCAATAACTTTAAATCTTCTAAAAAATCATCTGCTACTATCGTGTAAGCTTCAACAAAATTGACTATCTTGCCTCCATACTTTTTTGCAAAATCTTTTGCATCATTGCCGTCTTTAAAAGCATATTTACTATTGTATGTCATCGTTCCCATTTTGTCGCTTCCTACTACATAGTAAGCATTTTTCGCATTTATAAACTTTAAACTTTTTACATCTACTACTTTAACATCGTTTGGAATTTTACCCTTTGAAGCATCGTATAAACAGTGCAAAGAGCAATATTGATGATTTTTATGTAGGTGATTTGTTTTATAGTACTTAGGCAAACTCATAGCACAGTTTAAACAGTACATTTTTGTTTTACCACTTTGCACAAAAGTTCCATCTTTTAAATCTACACTTTGAAACATTTTTGCATTTAAACTAGCAATCAAAACGATTGCTAAAAACAATATTCTATAAAACATACCATACCCCTACTTCAATAACTTTAAGTTTTCACACCCAAGTTTAAAGCCCAAATCACATGCCTTTTTAAACAACTCTTTTGCCTTTTTTAAATCTATTTTTTTTGCCACTTTACCTTTTACATGTAGTATACCTAGATTATTACATCCTCTTGCATACTTAGCATCACATGCCTTCTTGTATAGCACAGACGCTTTTTTATAATCTTTTCCAGTTCCATTTGCATTTTCGTGCATTGTTCCAAGATTACTACAAGCCATACCTACACCTCTTTTACAAGCTTTTTCATAAAGCTTTAATGCCTCTTTATAGTTTTTCTTAACACCATCGCCATTTGCATACATAAAGGCAAGGTTACTACAACCTACATCATCAAAACTACTACATGACATCCTATAGTAATCAACTGCTTTTTTATAATCTTTATCTGCTTTAAAAAGCATTCCTAGGTTGTTACAAGCTGAACCATCATTTTTGTCACATGCTTTTTTGTAAAGTTTTATAGCTTTTTTCATATCTTTTTTAACAACGTCACCAACAGAATAGACCAAAGCTAAATTGTAACAAGCAGAGACAAAATCTGCATCACAAGCTTCTTTATAAAACTTCAATGCTTTTTTCGTATCTTTTTTAATGCCCTTTGAACCCATATATAAAATGCCTAGATTGTAACAAGCAGAAGCTTTTCCATCATCACAAGCTTTTTGATAAATATTGGCAACTTTTTTGTGGTCGCCTTTTTTATGAGCTTCTACACTCTCTTTGATATAACCAGCATTCAAAAGCATACAAGTTGCCATTAGTAATATATATATTTTTTTCATCTCTTTTCCTTTAAAAACCAGATTCAATCATCATTAGACCTTCTATGCAAGATGCGTTATCGCCCATATTGCAACTCTCTATAAAAACATCTTTTGCATTTTTATAGCTCTGTTTTACCCCTCGTCCAGTTGAGTACATTGCCGCTAACTTATAGCAACCCATAGTGTCCGCACTATCGCATCTTTTTTTGTAACTTTTAAACTCTTTTTTAAAACTTTTTGGTTCTAGATTTGATAGCTCTTTTATATATATGTCAACTAATCTAAAACATGCTTGGGTGTCCTCTTTATCACAACCTATTTTAAACCACTTTTTTGCTTTTTGAATATCAGTTTTAGATTCATAAAAATGTGCTAACTTGTAGCACCCTAATACTGCTCCTTCTTGACATGCCTCTTTATAAGATTTTTCCATATTATTTTCATTTTTATCTACATCTAAAGAGTATTGGTACAAACTTCCAAGGTTATAACAAGCTAATCCAAATCCACCATCGCATGATTTTTTATAGTAATTTTCAGCTTTTTTAAAATCTTTATTTACTTTTAAAATCCCACCTACATCATAACAAGCAGCAATCTTATAACACCCTTTTGCACTTCCAAGTTTACAAGACTTTTCATATAAGTCAAAAGCTTTTTTAAAATCTTGCTTTACTTTTTGTTTGTTTTCGTACATAAAGGCAAGTCTATAGCAGCCTTTAGACAGGTTTGCATCACATGCTTTTTCATAAACTTTTACAGCCTCTTTAAAACTTTTGTTACTATATAACTTATCAGCATCTTGCAATACATCACTAAAAAGGGAGCTAATTGCTAACCCCACTAAAATCAAAATTTTCTTCAAAATATCCTCCTTATAAAAAATCATCTCTTAGAGTTTGTCTTACTCTATCCATACCCATATAAAACTCTTTCATCAAAACTAAACTTAAAAACTCTCCAAACTGAGTTGGGAAAATTATATCATTTCTGATCTCTATTGCACCACAAAGCTTCAATGCAAAAATCTCAAATCTTAGATTATCCATGAGTGAAACTCTAAAAGTTTCATTAAACTTTGCAATATCTATACATCCTCCAAAAAGAGTAAGTAAAAAATGATACTCTGTACTTCTTTTCAGAGTAAATTTTGAAGTTTTAGCAACAATACTATTTACTCCTGATTCAATCAAGCTTTTATGTGTTTTTAAATCATAAGAGTTAACAAATAGTTGATTATTTATATAAGAAAATGCTCCACTTCCTATGCCAATATATTCACTTCTGTTGACTGTGTACTCGTCACTAAGTGATGTCTTGTTTTTAGAAAATGACCAAGCATTATTCATGCTATACTCTTTTAACTCATTTTTAATCAATTTGTAAAACTCAAACTCTTTTGATTTTGATATTGTTTTAAAACTCTCAAATATAGATTGATTTAAAAGATTTGATTGCATAAGTGGATATGTTGTAATTTGTTCAACATTTAAACTTTTTGCAATCCTCAAATCTTCCAAAAGTGTACTACATTTCTGATTGGGCATATTAAAAATCAGATCTAAACTAACTATAGGTAAAATCCCAACTATCTCAGATACTCTTTGTTGCAAAACTTCAGATGCACCATATCTATCAAATCTTCCAATTTTTCTCAATATTTCATCATCAAATGTCTGAATCCCAATCGACAATCTATCTACTACGCCTCTTAACTTCTCAATCACTTTAGGCTCTATATGATTTGGTGAACTCTCACACGAAATCTCTTTTATATTAAAAAGCTCTTTTGCAAACTCTAAAGTCTTTAAAAGCTCATCACTATCTATCAATGGAGTACCACCGCCTATGTAGAGAGTATCAAAACTAAAACCTTTATCTTTTGCAATTTTTAGCTCACGCCTTAATAGACCAAAATACTCTTTACATGTAGAGTTCTCATACTTAAACTTGTGAAAAGAACAAAATGTACAAAACTCATTACAAAAAGGAACATGAATATATAAAAAATAGTTTCTATTTTTGTCAAAATCAAACTCTACTGGCTCTTTTAAATGCTCAATTTTTAAGTTTTTGTGCATCCCTTTTCTTAGTTTATTGGTTCCATATGTAATGATACTTTGATTCAAAAAACTTGACATTATTTGCTCTTAAGAGTTGCTATTTTATATATAATAAAACCAAAGCTTACGATAACCACTGCTGAATAAATAGGAATTATATCTTTTGTAACAACATAACCGACTATCAATAAAGAGAGTAGAGTTGGAACTTCATTATAGGCTCTAAAAAAATGTCCATTCTTTTTGCATTCACCTTTAAGAAGCTTTACTCTATAATATTCCATACTAAAACTATAAAAAGTAAGTAAAACTAAAACAAATAGTTTTAGATGCATCCAGCTCTCCTGAAGCAGATACTCATTTGCGAAAAGTAACAAAGCTCCACTAACAACTGTACCCCAAAAAGATGGTAACCCAATATACTTATAGAGTTTATACTCTTGAATTTTGACTACCTCTACAAACTCTTTTTTATCTATATGCTCAACATGATACACATACAATCTTGGAAGGTAAAACATAACTGCCATCCATGACATCATTGCCATAACATGAAAAACCAATATATACAAATAATAATCCATCATAACTAACTCCTAAATATTTTTTACATCTTTTTTTCTATAGGCCAAAACAGTAACTCCAACGATGACCACAAGAACATAATAAACAAAAACCGGTACACTAGGACTCCCTTCACTTGAAGCATAAGAGTGCATCCCTGTTAGGTAAAAATTGACTCCAAAATAGGTCATAATAATAGATGCAAATGCAAATACAGAAGCAACACAAAGAGTGTATATACTGTTTAGTCTTGGTATAAATCTTAGATGTAATACTATCGTATAGACAACTATACTCACAAAAGCCCAAGTCTCTTTAGGGTCCCAACCCCAGTATCTTCCCCATGATTCATTTGCCCAAATTCCTCCAAAGAAATTTCCAACTGCTAACATGGAAAGACCAATAATCAAACTGATTTCATTGATTGCACTTAGGTATCTTATTTGGTTGTTTATCTTAGTTTCATTTGTTTTACTTTTAAATACCATAAGCGCTAAACTCATAAAACCTAGCATAAAACTAAGTCCTAGAAATCCATAGCTTGCTGTTATAACTGAGACATGAATACTAAGCCAATAAGATTTTAAAACTGGTACTAAATTTGTAACTTGAGGATTTATAAAACTCAAATGTGCCACTAGCATAATAACGCCAGCTAGCAAAGAAGACGTAGCTAATGCTAAAGTAGATTTTCTAAACACAACAATACCAGCAAAGATAGAAGACCATGCAATGTAAACCAAAGACTCATAAGAGTCACTCCAAGGAGCATGCCCTGAAATATACCACCTAATAGCTAACCCTATTGTATGAGCCACCAAACCTAAAGCAAATAAGTACAAAATGGAAGTTTCTATTTTTTTACTTTTTTTATCTAAAAATATAGAAATCAACGAAACACCCAAAGCAACAAAGCCAAGTATAAAATAGTAGATGAATAGCTTTTTAAAAATAAAGATTTTATTGTAAAAGATCTCTATCCCTATTTGTGTATCACTTGGGAGTATATCCGCACTATTTTTAATCTGATTTTGTTTTATCCAATCCAATAAAGAGTTTGCTTTTTTCCAATCATTTGTACTAAATGCCTGTTCTACTTCATCTAAGTAATTGTAAATTATATCTTTAGTTGAGTCTGATATATTTGGATTTTTCATTGCATCATTTAAATCTAACCACTGATTGTTTTCACTACTCAAAAGAGGGATAAATCTAAAAAATAGACCTTTGTATGTGAGGTATGCTACATTTAGCCTCTCATCAAGTTTTATCAAATCTTTTTCCAGTGTACCTCTTTTTGATTCTGCTTTTCGATTTGCATTATCGACTAGTTTTGCTAGTTTATAGTAACCAGCCTCATCAAACATTTGCGAGAATGATACATACTTTCTATCCAATGGTAATTTTAGATGCTTTTTTATATCTATGTTTTTTATTTTAATCATCTCGATCTTTTGCCATCTTTTTGGTTCAATCAACATCCCTAAAACAATCTGTTCAGAGTTCAATCCATACAATGAACTTTTACCAGTTATCTTATTTACTAAATCTAAAGCTTCTGAATTTAAAGGCTTAACTCTTCCTCCTAAATCTTGAATAAGAAGTTTTGAAAACTCTTTTGAATGCATTAATGAATTTCGTCCAAAATTTTCAAGAAAATCCACATTTGAAGCAAACATCGGAGTTGAAAAGGTAGCAAATAGTACAAGTAACAAAGATATATTTGCATTCTTCAAAAACTTTCTTAGCTTTTTAAATCTACTTTTTTTATCAAAAAAATTCAAAATCAATCCTAATGTAAGCAGAAAATATCCAAAATATGTAGGCCACTTACCAGGGTCTTTATTGACTTCTAAAATAGTCCCTAGCTCATCTTTATCGTATGATGATTGAAAAAACTTATACCCTTTATATGTTAAAGGATGATTCATAAAAATTGTATAGTAAAGCTTTTCCTTTTTATCTACTAAAACTATATCGCTTTCATAAGATGAAGGACTTTTTGAACCTGCATATCTTTGAAGTTTAAAATCTTTTAACTCTATTTTAAAAGGTAAATCTTTTAGTTTTGAACCCCAAGCAACAAGTAGTGAAGTGTTTTCAAAAGTAACTTCTACTGGTGTTTGAACCCAACCACGTCCACCATCTATCTCTACTATTTTCTCTTCTTTATCATTTAAAATCACTTTTATTTTTAATCTATCCAAGCCACTCTTATGTTTTGGTAAGTACTCCAAAAACTCTACATGTAAAGATATTTTATCTATATTAAATTTAAATTTAAAATAGTTGTTTCCTACTTGGGAAAGCTCAAGTTCTCTATCTAAAATATTGTCTTTTATCTGTATTTGAAGATATGATTTAGTTGTTATCATTTGATTGTCACTCATACCTTCTCGTATGTGTATCACACCTTCTTCTCCAAGGTATCTAGTTAATCCAGCACCCAATAAAATTATAATGAAAGCCATATGAAACAAAAATATACCTATCTTTTTATACATTTTTCTTTTATATATAATTCCAAGCAAAGATATAGCTATCAAAGCCATAACTACTTCATACCAAGTTGAATCATAAACAACTACTCTAGCTGTTTGTATATCATAAATACTTTCTAAAAAAGTTGCAACTCCAGCTCCAATGCCTAAAACTGCTAACAAAAAAATTACAAAATAGTATGAAAATAGCACATTAAACACTTTCACTTTAACCCTTTTTATAAAAACTCCTCCAAGAAAACTTGGAGGGCTTACTTATACTCCAAAAGTCTGTCCTGCATAAAGTATGAACATCCTCAAACAAAAAACACCTAACACCCCAGCTAAACAAGATATGTAAAAAGCTCCTCTTGTATGTGCTACTTTTTTACCAAGTAAAAAATTTAATACAAATGGTAATACAAACCCTATTCCAACTACTCCAAACCAAAAAAGATTTGCCCAAACTCCACTTGAAAAAGCTTCCAACGCAGATTTTTGAAACTCACTTCCAACGAGTAAAGATATATAAAGCATAAACAAAAACATGATTTCCGTAGCCATGATAGGCCACTCAATTTTATGAATTGTTTTCATATCATCAGAGTGTAAATCCTCTTTAAAAAATCTAAGTGCTACAAATCCACTTGCTGAATTTCCAGCTGAAAGTCCAGAAACAACAAATAATGCTGGTAAAATCGCAGTGTTCAAGATAGGAAATCTTACTAACACAGAGATTAAAAAACCTGTATAAGCACATATAATTACTGCAAAAACAAGAGTTAGAAACTCCATTTGAGGTCTAATATATTTTAATAATTTTATAAAGAATGATAAAAAAGGAAAATACTTTTTAATCTCATCCTCAAATGCATAAACACACATTAGCATCGTTAGAGGAATATAAAATGAAATCGCTATAACACCTATAGACATAACTGATTTAAAATTGTAATTAATCAAAATCTTCCAAAAATAGAGTGGTTTTTCTAAATCTCCCACCAAAAAAACCATACCAAAAGCAATAGTTATAAAAGCAACTAATGATGAAGCTTTCAATAAAGGCGTATTGTCTTTTTGCCCTTTATATGTTCTTATCATCAAAGAAACTATCATTGCTCCACCTGAAATACCTGCCAAAAGTAGGTATACTGCTATTGGCCACCCCCACTCAACACCATGAGAAAATCCTACTGTAAAATTAATATCACTATTCATCTTAAACTCCTAATCTTACTGCTGGGATATACCTCAGACTTGGTTTTGTTCCAAACTCTGGCTTCATTCTCAAAGAGTCTTTTATCTTCAATATTTTGTTGATTTTCTCTTTTTTATCATTCAAATCTCCAAATACTAAAGCCTCATACTTACAAGCCTCCACACAACCTGGATTTTTTCCATCTTTTAAATTTGTATCAGCACAAAAATTACAATTTTCAGCTGCTCTAGTCTCTTCATTGATAAATCTAACATCATAAGGACATGCAACTATACAGTACTTACAAGCAATACAATCATCACCATTCATCGTCACAATATTGGTTATACTGTCTCTATGACATGCTTTTGAAGGGCACACACTTACGCATGGTGCATCTTCACATTGCTGACAAGAGACTCTTACCATTCTTCTCTCTCTTGGTTTGCTAGAATCAGTCTTATCTTGAATAAACATGCGAAACTGGTCATGTGGTACATGATTTACCTCTTTACAGGCTATTTCACAATCAGTACAACCAACACATTTGTTTTGATCAAAAATCATCGCATATCTTTTTTTATTGGATACATTAGATGTAACACCATAACTACCTACCGACAAAACTAAAGAACCTAACCCAATGCTCTTTATAAAATTTCTTCTTCCTTCACTACTCATTTTATCCTCCAAGACAAATATATACTCTCCTTAAAACCTATTTTTTTATTGGTTTTTTAAGCCCCTTTTTATTGTCTTTACTCTGTATTTTTATATCTGCTTTTTTATGTATCATTTTTTGAAACTCAGCTGGTGCAATAACTTTTACTAACTCTAATTCAAAAATAACTACTGAATTTGGAGGTATATTTTCTAAACCATCTTCACCATAGGCCAACTTTGAAGGGATAGTAAGTATATACTTTGAACCCTCTTTCATCATCATTAAGCCCTCTTTTAAACCATCTACAATATTTACCATTGAAAGATGAGCTGGTGATTTTCTCTTATATGTATCATCAAAAACAGTGCCATCAATAAGCTTTGCCTTATAGTTTATAACGACTATACTCTCTAGCTTTACACTTTTACCTTTTCCTTTTTTCAAAACCTCATATTGAAGCCCTGATTTCGCCTGACTTACGCCTTTTCTTTTCTTGTTTTTTACAAGATACTTTTCACCTTTTTCAAGGTTTTGCTTTTTTACACTAGCAAGCTTTTCTTTTTTTAATTTATTTAAATTATCTACTCTCAAATTTAAATATGTGATTATCTCATCATCATTTAGTTTTAACTTACCTTTTAAGGCATCATTAAAGCCTTTTATAGCTTCATTTACATCTGTTTTTATTCCTATCTCTTTTTGCCGTATAATTTGATTTAAAACATAATTTCCTGTAGATGCACCAATGGCATAAGACTCTTTTTGCACATCTGCTTTTATATCTGAAGCAAGACCACTTACTCCTAGTGACAAGACAAGCAAAGAGGTCAACATATATACTTTCATCAAAAATCCTTCTATTAAATGTTGGGCTACACTTTTACATGTAGCCCTTAGTCAGTAACTCAACGTTGTTGAATTATCTAATCAGATGCTTTTTGTAAAATATTTTCAGCCATCTCAACATAAGAGAGAGCAGCTTCCATTCTACGTTTTGTGTATTTAAATCCATGCACACCCCATGAACCATCTTTCTTGATCAAATCTAGTGTAGTTTGAGCTTTTTCTACTAACTCATTAACTCTTGATTTATCTTCTACACTAAGCTTTGTAATCTCAAGAAGCTCATAAATACCTTTTACAGATACATTAACTTTCTTGTATAGAGATTTTATAGGTTTTTGCCATCCCATAACTTCATCATAAACTCTCTGTTGATCTTCAAAATGAAGTGTCTTTTTAAGAGTAGATTGAACAACGCTATGACATCCTTTATTGTCCTCTATATCTTTATCAGCCCAAGATGTTTTAGCACATGCCCACATAAGATCTATGTAGTTATGACCTTTTTTATCTTTTGCGATATACCAGTTTTTATATTTCTTAGGAACTTGCTGAACTCTTGGAGCACCTGGAGGTGGATTTAGAGTCTTTCTTTTTGGATCAACATCTATTTTCCATACATGAGATCTTCTTTGTGTATCAAAGCCCGCGTGATCTTGATACTGAATAGCATAAAAATTCTCACAACTCATTGTATAAGGCATATGACAAGCCACACATCTAACAGTTGAGTGAGTATCTTTAGTATTCTTAGCTATATAAGCTGCTTCTTTATGACAAGATGCACAACTTTTTCTAATAGCTGGTTTTGTATAAAAAGAACTTAAATAGTCTCCAGTATCTTGATAAACTCCACCTTTTTTAGCAGTTGTAGTCTTAACATAACCTGTTACATCATGAGGATCATGACAAGTAGTACATCTCATACCAGCATCATAGTGAGCTGTAAAGTAAGATTGACTTCCTTCAGTACCACATCCAGGACCTGCTGATTTAAACTTAGAAGTTAAACCAAGTTCTGCTGATCTTCTCTTTAGTTCAGGGTTTTTAGATTTTCTAAATTTATCTGCTAAAAACGGTCTAAAACTAAATCTCTGATGACATCTTTCACAATTTGATGTCATTAGACCTTCGCCACCTTTTAAGTGACCACCAGCTCCATGACACTCTTCACAAGAGATACCTTTAGAAATAGCATGACTTTGAAGTTTTTTTGCATTTCCTAGATCTGCATAAAACTCTTTTTTACTTTGGTAGTCAAACTTCCATGGATGACAAACTTGACAATAAGACGAAGCTGCTTGAACTTGAAAAGACTTCTTATATCTAGCTGCGTATGAAGCTAAACCTCTTACGTAACCTGTATTGTCTCCATACTCACTAAGCTTAACAGGAAAATCAGGGATATACTTTCTAATTTTCTTCGCAACAGCTGGAGTTAAGTCATTTGCCCATGTTCTTTGAAACTGATTTGAACCAGCAACAACTTTACCTGTGCCATCATCTAAAACACCGCCAACTATGTGGTAAGTACCACGAAGAAGATATTTGTCAAAGTATCCTAACTTCGTTCTAAGATGCCCTATTGTACAATAGATACTCTCAGGGTTAAGTCCTTTTGGAAGTATTGAAGCCGTATTTTTGCCGAATACTGAAGCTTTTAAGTTATTGCTAACTTCTGGATGCTCTCCTGGGAACCTTACCGTAGATGAGTGTCTTGAACTACTCCACTTTTCATACTGTGCAGCATGACACTCTCCACACTTATTTGGCCCAATGAATTTATTTGGAAAAATCAATGGATCTTGTGTTGGAAGACGATACATAGTAGAAGTTATACCTTTTCTTTTACTGTACTTCTCAAACTTGTTTCCATTTCCTGAATGAGCAAACTCATACCCACGATCCGTAGCTCTCATTTTTCCAACTATTTTACCTTTAGGCAAATATGTTTTGAAGATAGGATGGTTTTTAAATATCCAATCGTACCTCTCTTTTTCTGTAACAATAGCATCTTGTAGAGAGTAAACACCTCTTGATTTCATTGTTCCATCTGGATGGGCAATAACTTTTAGAGCATCTTTACTCATTGTTATATGTTTGCCGTCTCCTCCTCCGCCTGAGGCAAGCGCAACTGTAGCCACAGTACTCAAACCTAATAGTAACCCAAGCACAAGCTTTCTGCTTAACTGCTTCATAATTCCTCCTTTTTGGGATATAGCTTTGATTTATTACCAAGTCAAACCAAAACTTAACAAAAGTTTAGCAATTAAAAAGGGGAGAAAGGGGGGAATAGTAAAAAATAAGGGAATTTATTTTTCGTCAAAAATTATTTTGAAGATTACTTTATCATCAATATTTTCAACGTCTATAACTCCATTGTAGTTTTCGATTATAACTTTACAAATGTAAAGACCTATGCCACTAGAGAGACTTAAATCTTTTGTGCTAAAGTATGGTTCAAAAATTTTTGTTTTTACTTTTTCATCTATATTTCCAGCATTATTTATGATTTCTATAATTTTTTTCTTTGATTTTACATATGTTATTATATTAATAACTCTATTTTCTATATTATTTGAGATAAAAGAATCTTTTGCATTATTGATGATATTTAAAAGCACTTGCACTATTTCATTTTCACAGCCAGTAAAAAGAAACCTATTTTTTATATCTATTTTTACGTCTATTTTATTTTTTTCTAAAGAAGCCTGAAGAAGACGCTTTGATTTATGTATAATATCTTCAATACTATAGTCATCTGTTTTTTTAAATGGTGAGAAAAAATCTTTAAAATCATTTACTGTTTGAGACATGTAAGAAATCTGCTCATTTGCCTCTCTCACTTTTTTATTTAATATCTTTTTTGTCAGCTTGTCATTTTCATACTTTAATTCTATGTTCATAAGAACATAAGAGAGTTGGGTAAGTGGTTGTTTCCATTGATGAGAGATATTTCCTATCATACCACCCATAACAGCCAATCTATTTTGATGCGTAAAAAGTTTATCTTTTTTTTCACTTATATTCATATCTTTTTTGTAAATTGCATATATGAGTACAATAAAAATTACAAAAACCAAAAACATCGCAATTCCACCAGTAATAAACTCTGGTAGATGATAAGAAAGTATACTTACAACTGGAATTTTTAGAGATATCATAGCTCTTAAATCACCGACCCTTTCATTGTATCCAGAAGATTTACCATACATTTCAACCATTCTCTTAGGTGCCAAACTTGGATTACCATGGCATTTCAAGCAAGATGCCTTATTTTTACTTGTAGGAATTGCAATATAAAAATATGTTTCCGAGCCTTCATTTATGATAGAAAAATACTCTTTTTTGTCTCCATTTTTAAATTGCTCTAAGATTTCTGTTTCAAATTTATTTGCTTTATGAATTGGATTTGTAGGATTTGTTGAGACTAACTTGTATCGATATTTTATGTGTTTATCTTCAAACTGTTTATCATAGATATATTGAGTTATAAAAGACGAAGAGTGCACCCTTGGGTCAAATAGATCTTTAGCTTCATTAGTAGCCATAAGCTCATAAAGAACTGGTCTTTGCACCTTATCTATGTAGCTCCTTATAGAGTTTATCGTATAAAGAATTGATATTGCTTCTTGTTTTGTATCTTTTATAGCTAACTCTTTATAGAAGTTAAAAAATAGAAGTGTTACTATAGTATAAAGGAGTACAAAAAAACCAATAATAATTTTAAATTTATATTTCACAGATATACCCTATACCGTACACATTTTTAACTATATTTGAATCAACTTTTTTTCTCAACTCTTTAACTATTGACTTAATTGCTTCTTTTGTAGGCTTTTCAAATTCCCATAAATAATCAAGAATTTGATCGTAAGACAATACCTGATTTTTATTTTTTAGAAAAAATTCTATAAGCCTACTTTCACTCTTAGATAAATTTATGATTTTTCCATCTTTTATAACTCTTTTTTTGCAAAAGTCATATCTACATGTAGTGGTTATATCTTTAAGAATATTATTGTCAACTAGCTCTAAAGAGACATTTTCCAATGCTTCTAAAAGTATATCTTTCTCAAATGGCTTAGTAAGAAATTTTGTAATTTTAAGCTCTATCGCTCTCCAAAGGTACTCATGTTCAGTATGAGCTGATAGTACTATTATTGGTATTTTTGAATTTACCTTTCTTATTTCACTAATAGCTTCTAGTCCATCCATATTTGGCATACAAATATCGAATAATAAAACATCATAAGAGTTACATTCTAGCTCTTCTAGTGCTTTTTTTCCATCACTTACACCAACAACTTTTTGAAAGAACATTTCAAGTATTTCAACAATATTACTTAAAATTCCCTCTTCATCATCTGCACAAAGAACTTTTTTATCTGATAATATATTTAAAATTTCATGGTTTTTCATAATCTCTTCTAATTTAATTTTTTATTTAAAACTTTCGCTTTAATAATGCTTTTGGAAGTTTGAAGCTCAAAAATGTCCTCTACATGTAAAGACTCTAACGAAACAACTTCATCACCTTTAACTATCTGAGCATACCCATTTTTTAGCCCTTTACTAGGATCGCTAGCCATAAAATTTGAACTTAATTGCAACAATGATTCACTTTTTAAATGAAGAAAGTTTTTTGTTGCAAACAAAAAATCACTCTGTAAAAATTCTACTCTATTTAAATATTCTTGTAGTTTTGATGCAAATAATTGAGAAAATTTTCTTTTCATAAAATCAATTTCTTTTACCTGAAAATCAATCTTTGCTTCATATGAGTGAGATTTAAACATTTGATTTATGCTATTTAATGCTTCACTTTTAGTATATAAAATACGTTTCATATGACTACTGCATCTCTCTTGCATCTCATCTAATCTCATAAGCATCTCTGCACTATCTGGTAGTACCATCTCCATCGCTGCACTTGGTGTTGGTGCTCTTAAATCTGCCACAAAATCACTTATCACATAGTCTATTTCATGCCCTACTGCACTAACTATAGGAGTATTCGCAAAGTGAATTGCATCAGCTACAATTTCTTCGTTAAAGCCCCATAAATCTTCCATACTTCCACCACCACGGCTAACAACAATAACATCTACATGTAAAGAATCTGCTTGTTGAATACTTGAAGCTATGCTATTTTCACAACCCTCACCTTGTACAACAGTATCTACTAGTGTGATTTTCACAAGAGACCAACGTTTTGAGGCGACTCTAAGCATATCTTGCAAAGCTGCACCTGTTGCACTTGTAACTATTGCGATGTGATTTACAGCTTTAGGGATAGACTTTTTGTTTTCAAAATAACCCTTTACATGTAGAGTCTTTTTTAACTGTTCATAAGCAAGAGCCAATGCACCCTCACCTGCTGGCTCAATACGAGTACAATTTATTTGGTAGTTTCCTCTTGGAGCATAAACACTCACAGAGCCATGAAGAACAACTGCCATACCCTCTTCTAAACGAAACTTCATCTTCATGTTATTGCCACGAAACATAACACAACTTATTGAAGAGTTTTCATCTTTTAACGTAAAGTAGAGATGTCCTGATCCGTGATAAGTTATGCGAGAAACTTCTCCCTCGACACTTACATGTAAAAAAGTTGTCTCTAAAAGAGATTTTATCTGATTGTTTAGGGTGCTTACACTTAAACTCATCTCTTTTTAGCAATTACCAGTGTTGAAATGTCCATTGAAAAACTTTTAACAAACTCTGTTGTAAAACCTGCATCATCAAGCTCTTTTTGTAACATTTCAGAAGTTAAAAATCCCTCTATTGAATTTGGTAGATACTCATAAGCCTCTCTATTTTTGGAGATAAATCCACCTAATTTTGGTATGATTTTGTTCATATAAAAGTCTTTTATACCAAAAAGAAGACCTTTTTTATCATCTTTTGTAAACTCTAAGATAACTACATAACCATCTGTTTTAATAACTCTTGCAAACTCTTGGAAAGCTTTAGTTCTCTCAACAACATTACGAATGCCATAAGAGATACTCAGTATATCTGCACTCTTATCTTCAAGAGGAATATTGGTCGCATCACTGATGAGAAACTCAAAGTTTGGAAACTTCTCTTTTCCTACACCAACCATCCCCTCACTAGGATCTACTCCTAAAAGTTTACCAATCTTACGACCGCTTTTATTGGCTTGCTTTTCCCAATAATCCATCATATCGCCAGTTCCACAAGCGACATCTACTATCAAATCTATATTATTTGTATATCTGCTATAGGTCTCATCACAAGCACGTTTACGCCATTGTATATCTATGCCCATACTTAAAACTCTATTTGCTTTGTCATATGTTGGGGCAATGTTGTTAAACATTTCTACTATTTTTTGTTGTTTGTCCAAGATAGTACCTTTTTTTATAATAAGTGACAATTATACAATAAAAAGATTATAACTTCATTTAGTTTATGGACAGCTATTTACTTTATTGATTATATGAGATTTTTATAAAAGGAAGCCTTCGCTTCCTTTTATATGTAAAGCTATCTTTACTTAGTTTTGATTTTCTTGTACCAAATACTGTGGTGTTCTTTCACATACTCTTCGTCCATTTCACCAGTTTTAAACATAGCTTTATAAGATGCTTTATTTGTAGGGTGTGTCGCTAAGTAAATATGAATTAACAATAGCAATCCAATAAATATAAAACTAATTGCATGTGCTCCTCTTGCATATGCAACTATTTCTATACTAAACAAATCTCTAAAAAGTAGCATGTATCCTGAAATTGTTAGTACAATCATACAAAGTACAATGCCTTGTGCAAAAAACTTTTGTCCTGTATTCATCTTTCCAAAAGTTGCATGCTCTTGTTTAATATAAAACTTCCACATCTCCTTAGTTCCATCAACAGTGGCTTTTAAACCCCATTTATCTGGCCACATACTCAATTTAGTAAATTTTACTAACATTAAAAAAACATATGGTATCGCCAACAATGTTAACAAAAATGCACTACTATAGTGAATAAAACGTAAAAAAGACATACCAGCAGAAAGAACATCTTGATTACTAGTAAATGCTGCTACAGGAATACCTATACCATATGCAATAAAATCAAATTTATGTGACAATACTGGCAACCCAGATATAGTTAAAAATGCTATAAAATGGACTATATGACCATGAAAAAACCTCTCTATATTACTATATGCAGTTATTTTTTTACCCATCATCTTTCTCCCTCCTCTTCTCTTATTTTTTCTTTTCTTTTTCCTAACCAATAGACAAGATGTCCTACTGAGCCTACTGCTATAGCAACAGCCCCAAGAGCACCTACTTCTTTGGCAATCTCTCTAGCTTGCATTACTGGTCTTATTGGGTTTGTATCTAATTGATATGCATCTAAATCTTCTTGAGGGATAATCGTCACCCAATGTAGTGCTCCTACATAATTATTAACTTTATCTATACCATAAACTATATGTTTTTTTCCAGTTACTTTTGTATAGAGATTAGCTCTCTTATGTGCCTCTTTTAAAACATCATTTTTTGTACCACTAAACATAGCTTCCGTAGGGCAAATATTGACACAACTTGGTTTTAATCCATTTTCAACTCTATCATAACAACCATGACATTTGTATGCTTTGCCATTTTCAATCACAGGTACATCAAAAGGACAAGCATCAATACAAGAACTACAACCAATACATGTATCTTGATTTATTACTACTTCCGTGCCATCTCTTCTAGTTATTGCATCTACTGGACATATTTCAAGACAAGGAGCAAGTTCACAATGGTTACAATGATGAAAAGCCGTGACTTGTCTAGCATTTGGAAATGTACCTATCTCTCTTCTTTTAGGTGTTAAGTGATTTTGATACTCCAATTTACTTTGCACACTTTTTTCTACACCAACATGATCCTCTCTTTGAAGTCTTAATCTGTTTTCGGCAGAACACCCAACCATACACGCAAAACAACGAATACACGGTGTAGTGTCGTAACATTTCATATTTACACTCATTATGCTCTCCTTATTTTAACAGTGAAATCTTGTGATGGGTTTCCAGCAGTAAGTGGACTAAACAAAAATTTACTTAAGTGATTTGGATTAAATCCACCTTTTTTGTGATGATGTAAATGTTCTGTAAACTTATCAAAAGAACCAGCTGCTATGCCATAATACGAAAATAGGGCATCTTCTTGAACTGTTTCACTAAGTCTAATTTTTGCTACTGAAACAATCTCTGGAAGTTTTGGATTATATATTTTAACTGTATCTCCATTTTTAAGTCCTAGTTTCTCACCTTTTTTCTTGTTAATAAAAATATGATCTGCGTAATGTTCTTCAAAAATAGATTTAAATAACATATTATTTTTTGTCTGCTGTCCTGTAAATGTACCTAGTGGATGAAAACCAGTAATTGGCACAAATTCATCATTTGATAAGCTAGTTTTTTCTTGTAAAAAGAATGGTTTATTATACACAGGAAGAGGATTTGCATACTCAGCATCTTCGTGTCCACTCTCTTTTAGTTCTTTATATTTTTTTGCTAATAATGTGGAATATATTTCCCATTTTCCAGTTTTTGTCTTTACTTTTATCTTATAATGCTTATCTCCTGCCCAGACTCTTCCCTCAAGCAACTCTTGCAAAGTAGGAATTGTACTTTTTTCTTTAGAAGTAATACCATGAATTCCAGCATACTGCTTTTCCCAAATAGACATCATCCCTTTTGTATTATACTCACCAAAATGTTTCTCATATGTGGTAGCAGAAAAAATTCTTTTTGCAAGTTCATTAACAATCCAATATCCACTTTTTGATTCACCTAATGGCTCTACAGCTTTACGGTTAACTCCAAGTGTTGCCAATGGACTTTTCCATTTTCCGTTGAGACATTCATCTCTTTCCATAAAAGTTGCATCAGGCAAGATTACATCTGCAAACATAGTAGTTTCATTCCAATAAGGACTTACAAACACTATCATCTCTAGTTTTTTCAGAGCCTCTATGACTTTTTTTGACCCAACAGAGCCTCCTACAATATTTTGTCCCCAAAAAAATCCAAGTCTTTGCTTGTATGGTTCTTCTGTCAATATTGCTTCAATCCATGCTCTTCTGTAAAACTTTACATTTATAAAAGGTTTATTGTTATCATTTTTTGACAACCATTTTGAAATGCTAGGCTCTGCAACTTTTGGTGCATGTATAGCTTTTCCTAATTTAACTTTTCCATTGGAAATAACCCCGCCTTTTTGACCATAAACCCCTAAAATAGCATTTATCTGTGTAATCAAAAACTTTTCTCTTAAACTGCTTGCATATCTTTCACTTCTGTATCCTCTTTCTATGAAACAAGCCGGTTTTGCATCACCAAGTTTTTTAGCTATTTTTCTAATTTGTGAAGCCTCCAGAGTTGTCTCTTTTGCTGTCCATTCAGGTGTATATTTAGCACAAGAATCCATCATTAATTGTAATGCTGTTTTACAGTCTACTAAAGTGTCTTCAACATCAACAACGTATGTACCTAAAAGTTCTGTACCTTCATGATATTGTGATTTGAAACCAAATCCTGAAGAAGTAGCGACATAGTAGTCTTCAATTTCTATCTCTTTACCTTTTTTCATCTTTGTAATTGTTTGAGTTAAAACAGGAAGTCCTGTTTTTATATCAATTAACATGTCTGCATTTGTTTTTTTAAGTAAATGATTTTTGTCATAATATTTTTTTGTAAATATCTCATTCATCAAGCCTAGCAGGAACGCTGTATCTGTACCTGGTTTAATTGGCGCCCAATCTGTCAGACTTTCACCTGCTTCTGAAGGTTTTCTTGGATCTACAACTACAATTTCCATCCCATTTTTTTTACCCGCCCCATAGGTTTTCCCCCAAGGGTGACACACTAAAGCTCCACCAACATTTCTTTGTATCAAAACACCATATTTAGCAAATTCGTGGTCAGCACTTACAGCAGATGTACCAGGACCTGCAACAGCAGATAACTTGGTCCCACCCATTACTGCACCAAAACCAATAGGTAAAGATGAACCAAAACAAGTATCGCCATATCCAACTATATTGGGAGTACCATAAAGCTGAAAAAATCCTTTATCTAATCCCCCAGCAGAACTAAATCTAGGAAGATATGCTACAGATTTAGCATCTCCTTCTTCCTTAATGGTGTTCATTTTTTTTGCTACCATATCTAAAGCTTCTTCCCATGATGCTTTACGAAATTTACCTTCACCTCTTTTACCTGTTCTTATAAGTGGTGTGGTAATCCTATCAGCATCATATAATGTACCTATAGCTCCAGCAGCTCGACCACATATGGCACCATAAGGAGTCCCCATATTTGGTTCAAGTCTTACTACCCTTCCATTAAGTACAGT